>OGZT01000544.1_pt1 | contig 29818 bp, 29 predicted proteins | sample 1576891 | NCBI WGS metagenome assembly OGZT01 (sample SAMEA3541521, study PRJEB24748) | human gut metagenome | biome: human gut; feature: human-associated habitat; material: faeces | place: China | collected 2012 | reverse complement strand
TTTGAAATTCAAAACACTTAAGTAAGACTGGTGCACTTTAGTTTGAAGACATACAAATAGACATGACATTATTTTCTTCATCGTAATTAATATGTTAGTTATTATCCTCTAAAGATAAAGTAATGACTTCAATCAAAACATAACGAATTTCTAATATAAATTCCAATTATTTATATTATAACATCTTTATCTTATCAACAATTTCTAAAACCTCTTTGCCTCTAGCCTGTATTAAAGATCCTATCTTGATTGTAGCATTGGATATCGTAGAATGATCCAGATTAAATGCTCTACCTATATCAACAATGCTTATATTCCTATTGTATCTTAGATGATGCATAATCACTTGACGCGGTATCATACATCTTATCTTTCTGCATCGGCTTAGTATATCCGACAATGTAAGATTGAGCGGTTCGGCATAAATAGATAAATCAAGATTTAGAGCATGACTATACTTGTGCTGGTACTGAACATCCATCTTCAAATCCACAGCCAATGCATACTCTATTCTTGCCCCTCTTGACTTTTCCCATCCTTCTAGCATATAGATTGCATCGCAGTCAAGTAATAGCTTTAAATCGGCTCTCATGTGTTCTTCCCATGTTGCAGTTGTAGGGAGTCCGTTATTGAATGGGTTTACAACTTTATATCCCTTTTCTAGAAGATTCACTTCAGCATTAGTGAAGTTATTATAGACCGTTTCCAACGGTAATCCGCTGATAGGCCCTGATATGTATATTTTCTTCATTTGTTATAAAATAAAAAGAGGTAACCCTCATTTGAATCACCTCCGATTTAACCTTACCACCTCTCTTTTTCGAGATCGGCATCTGTTACACTTTTTAACCTCTCTGATGCAGGAACACCATTCTTTGTAGTGTTCTGTTCAAATAATTCTCTTCTCTTATCAGATAAGAGGTAATTACCCAAAGCGACTGATTCTTTTTGGGTGTAAAATTGTTCTGGCATAATTAATAGGATTTAGTAAATAAAAAAGGTATCTAATGACACCCGGGATTTTGTAATAATATTTCCTTGAAAAATAAGCTAGATAAAGATGTTTTCCATATCTTTATTCCATATATTAACTTTTTAATTTGTTCAAAATATGAAATGCACAAACCTTTTGGTTATTCTTGTTATACTATTGGGATGTATTGGATCTGCCAACGCTCAGGGTATCTCTGAAAATAAATTTTCTAGAGAGTTAGAAGTAAATCTACCTTCTGATTCTGTATATTATAAAACAATCTATTTCCTACAAAAAAATGGGTATTTTATTTTATCATTGGACAAACAATCAGGATTTATTCAAGCCAAAACATACACTTCTGACAATAAGATTTTTTCTGATAGAATGGGAGATCGCAAAATATATAATTTTTTCATCTTTCCGATTCGGACTAATTTATGTCAATTATCTATATCAATTTACATAGAAAGATCATATAGGCGATCATTATCACAAGGCAGGGTTTATTACGATTTGGATCTTGGAGTTGTAGGAAATAATGAAAAGAATAGTGATAAACTTTTTGAACCAATTATTGATGGACTGTCTAAAGAATTCTCATTCCCTTAAATAAAAAAGACAGTTATAAGCTGCCTACTCGATTCTAAAATGGTAATCCATTTCGTTTACACTTCCAGTTGTATATTTTCCGATCTACACGAAGCTTTAGTATCCAAAGAGGAAAAACGATAAAACCTAATATATCTTTATTAGTCCAATAATCGTAATACTCATGACTACCACACCACTTACAAATAGAGCAACGGCTATCGTTATATATCTTGTCAATCTTATGACCTAGTATTTTACAGATGATCTTTTTCATTCTAAATCTATTTTTATTTCTTCACCCGTTAGAGCGAAGAAAAATGAACTTTATAATTAAGCTATTGGTTTATCACAATATGTTAGATCCCTAGTAAACTCTGTAAAGTTGAGTTGATTTGAAAAGTCTGCTGAGTGATTCCGTGGACTTTTTGCCTTTTCCCTTTAAATTTAATCTGTCTCATTTTGTTTGTTTAGTTCGTTAATAACTATTTTGCTATATTTACCATATGGATAATACTATGATTTTTATAATACTGTTTGGAGGAATGGCAGTTGTTTTATTCTTAATAGCCTTTATCTGTGCATGTCTCATTGAAATGTTTAATATGACGGGGCTTAAAGGAATAACAAAATACTCATGGATAACAGCTTTCATCTTTGCTGTGCTATCCGCTATTTCGTATATTCTGCGTTAATCTATTTGAGGTATAGGCATCCATTCGGTGACGCCATGAAATTTAAAAGAATCACTGACACTCATATTGGGTATTATCCATAGAGTATCCTTTTTATATTCTTCCTTTTTATATTTTCTATACACTAAAACCTGATAAGCTTCATTCCTTACATCTGGCAACCACTCACTCACCTTTCTCCACTTGAATAGGGAGAAGGCTACTTTCTGTATATACATTATAATTGCATCAGATGTGTATATATATGGGAGCAGCCGACCTCTACTTATCACTTCATTGTTGAACCCTTTTTCAATAAGCCATCTTTCGATAGAATTTGGCTCAATGAGGGTTTGAATGTCTTTGTTCATTTTTATTTATATATTTGAGTTATGAAATTTCTTAGGTTGATACAAGAATACGGAGCATTCATAGCCATATTTTTTATCTTTTGTGGGTGTATCGTATTATTTATAAATGAGAATAGAAAAGTGGCTGTGAGATGTTTTCTTATCGCTTTGATTTTTTTCATTGTTTTTATGATTGGATTTGCCGGATAAGCCTTTTTCTATCTATTCCTCAATAATTCTTTCCATGTTTCATCGGGCGTGTTTGGTTGTACAATCTTTTCATTTAAGTATAAAGTATAATACTGATCTATTTTAGATGCTCCCCATTCTGGATTACCAAACGAAACTCGCATAGTTTTTAACGTCCAAAACATTTGTCGGCGATCCTTTGCATACCCATTCGAGAAACAAACAATAACATCAGTGGGATGATAGTATTTGCTTTTAATTTTTATTGTTCCATTATCACAAAACATACGATTGTAAAAAGGCTTGATAGCTCGATATTCTTCCTTCTTGATTCCTGATTCTATCATATCATACCATTGAGTAGTAAGATTTAGATGCAATACAGGGATATTATTCTGAATAAGCCAAAGGAGTATATCAGTCATACTAACCAATCCTTTTGCTTCGAACACTTCTTTCGATAGTGTATTTAAATCTGGTCTGTTCATAAATTTGTTATATTTGGATTTTAAAATCAATAAATGAGAAAAGCTGTTGCACTTTTTATTTTTATATACAACCTACTCGGATTAATATCCATTTTAGGTATGTACCCAGATGATTTTTTATATTGGGATGGAAATGTTTATTTGTCGCTCATTACGATGCCCATTATAATAATTAGTTTCAGTTATCGTTTTGTTTCATCTGATCCTATTTACCCTGTGTTTATCATTCAATTTATAATGCTCGTCATCACTCTATTTATAGGAGACTCAATGGTTAGAAGATATAAGAAATGATCTTACTCAATTTTCACTATAGCATACTTTTTATTCACATCTAAGCCTTTATGACGTTGTAGATCATTCCATCTGTCTTTTGGAGAAACAGGGATTACATAAGGCGTTCTGTCACAATACATCGTTTCAGAAGAAGTATGACTGCCCACTACCTCTTTCCATTGTTCCTCTGATAGAGGGGTTATGCCGATCAGAGACTCTGCTCTACAATCCAAGTCAATGCGTTTATAGTTTGGATGGAAATAAGCAAGGCGAGTGTTATCATGAATAAGCAAAATATCCGTTGCATCACTCGGTACTTCGACCGCAAATACTTTTTCTGTTAGTTGTATCATGGCTCTGTTTTGATTATTTTGTTATTTTTGGAATATGAATTTTATATTAGACATACTTGCTCTATTATATGGTTGCCTTCTTTTTATTGGATGGTATATAGCACCTTTGGGATTACTTGTATGTATCATATCTCTACCCTTTTCTCTCTATTATAAAAAGAGAAAATATACAATTGCCCTTCTATCCATTTCTGCTATATTTATCCTTAGCCTTATAATTGCAAACTCATTCTCTATTTCTCAAGATTAGGTTTGAAATGTTCTTGGAGTTCGGAAAGAGTGGTTTTGTGGATAAAGGGTGAATTTCTGCCATGTTGCATGTTTCCGTATTCACATAATATCCAGTCCATACCATCAGTAAACCACTGCATATAATCGCTATCCTCTCTAATAGCCGTTACAGCTTTGAATAGTTCGGGGTTGCCAATGCAATTGACATAATCCGTAATATTCTCGATAGATGTAATATGAGCATCAGAGAACCAAGGTTCTTCACCATCTATTTTCGTGTACAAATAATCCCGATTTATTACAATCCACGCTTTGTACCCTAATCCCTCTAACCACTCCCTCATTTCTGGGGTGTTTTCGATAAATGCTGAATATTTGAATTTCATAAGATTATATTTTTATATTTGTTAAATGAATCGATTATTTGGATATATCATAGCTGATCTTTTAGGATTAAATGTCAGATATCTGATACTCAAACTTATTGGTAGACCTAAATCAAGAAAGTATTTAAAAGGAAACCCGAACAATCAACTAAGTGTTGCAGATCAATATCTTGTCAATTTCGCTACTGGCTTTCTTGTTTTAGAGATAATATTGGGCATCCTATTTAAAATAGCAAACTAAACGACCCTCTTTGCTTCTATATTCATATTATTTCTATCTTTGGGTAAACTGATTATTATGGGTGAATTATTCATTAATATTGTTTTCGGCTTTTGTAAGTATATTGGTTGTCAAGTCCGTTTACTTTTCTATCATGCTATAGGAAGCAATAAGCCGTACAGAAGAATATCTCACAAATCTTATTCAATATTTAATACTCTTATTGGATTAACTGTTGTTGCGAATGTTATTGCTGTAATAATTTACTTTATAGATAAATAATCCAATACTGCATCCAATACTATAAACTCCCCTCAATCGCCAATTTCAGATTCATATTAGCAGCATGCCAATCGAATGATTTGAGCATCCATTCCCTGTATTCTTTAGGGATATCCTTAAAACTTTCACCCTTATGCTTTCCGAATGGCATTGTTTCAAGAGGTTTGCCGATAGTAGAACTACTTTTCTGTGCTTCTTTCTCCGCATCGCCTTTCTTTACTGTACCGATCTCGTGTATAGGAATGCCGGAGAGAAGCCTACCATCAGTACCATACATCTTCCAGATTCGTTCCTTCTCGAATGTTATATCTTCCACTTTTCCGAATCGGTCTACATTGCCGGCTAGATCAGAGATTAAGCAATTCTCTTTTTCATCGTCGATACGCGTTCCTCTACCTAGTATCTGATAATACAGAGCAATAGAAGCTGTTGAGATACCGAGAATAATACAATCGATCTTAGTATAGTCAAAGCCTGTTGAGAGAACACGCACGTTGAATATGACACGGATATTACCTTTTCTGAATTCTGATATCACACGTTCACGTTCTGAATCGTGCATACCTGAGTAGATGGCTGCCGAATTTGGATATTCCTGTGAAAATTGGATCGCTTCATCTATCGATGGCACAAATGCCAGGATATGCTTTCGATCACTATTCACATCAAGCTCTTGTTTGATCTGATTATGTATGTCATTGGACGCAAAGGCTCGTTGCATACTATCTTCCGTAAACTCTGATTTCGAAGAGTTATAAACTAACTGAGAGCTATCAAATCCCGATGTTTTATAAACAAGCTTACTCCAGAACCCCAGTTCGATCATTTCCTGAACTTGGCTCACATGAACGATATCTTTAAAGAAATTCCCTTTCTTGGACCTACTTGTCAACATGGTTAGCTTTGAGAGCCGTTGACCGTCAAGACCTGTGTTTGCTTGTAGCTTGATAGGTGTTGCAGTAATACCGAGTACGTGTGATATCTCGCTATCTTCAAGAAAAGACCGAGCATCGAATCAGCTTCACGTGGGTAAAGGTGTGCTTCATCAATCAGCATTTTCTTAAAGCCTAGTTGTTTGAATGTTTTACCTATTTTCTTAATGCTGCCGATCGTTGCATAAGTGATCTTGTTGATATCCTTTCGTCCAAAAGAAGCCGAATAAACACCCGCCTGTGCCCCGAAATCACCACACAGAGAAACATATTTCTTATAGTTTTGTTCCAATAGCTCTTTCGAGGGTTGTATCACGAGAAGTTTATCTTCTATCTCATTTGCAACGAAAGCCGTAAGGATTGATTTACCCCAAGCAGTGGGTAATACGATCAGAGAAGGAGCCGGGCGTTTCTCCTTGAAAAACGCCGTTGCCTTGCTTATTGGTTCTACCTGATTTTTACGAAGTGTAATCATATCGTTTAATCTTCTACGGTTATTTTAGTAAGATCTTCGTCTGAATAGTAGACTAGATTTTCATCCGGCATAAAGACATCTACAATACTAAGCTCTTCGAGTTTCTTGAATGTGTTGTAGATACTATCAAACTCGTTTTGAGTCATAACTGCTTTGATGGCAGCCATTGCCTTATCGAAAGATGTTGCCTGTACCAGAACGTTTCTCGATCCTGCACTGCTTCCTTCCCCTTCATCCTCTCCATCATCGAATAGAGAATAGATTTGAGCTTTATACCAACAGATACGTTTCTTATTTAGCTTCAACTGCTCTTTCTCTGAATCGTATATCTTAATAACCTTTTGATAATCTTGCTCATTAATTTTAATAAGCTTGAATGTTGCTTCGAGATTTACCTCAAGATATTCCGATATAAATACTTCGGCAGCTGCAGGACTATCGGCTGTCACTATATAGCTTTTCTTATTCCCTTTTCCTGTCAGAATTTTCACGTCTGTTCCCCAGAGGTTAAGGTTTTTATCTTGCTGTCCAAGCAAAGGAATATTCGAAACTTTGACGGTTTTAATATCATTCTCGATAAGAAGCGATTTAAGAATATCATTTATCTGAGTACCTTTTCCACAAAGCGTCTCATATCGTTCTACTGTTGAGACATTTCCGGTATCTTCATTGAGAAAATCTTCATCCCAATACCGTTTTTCGGTTTGCATTAAATACCAGCCGTTGGCTTCTTCTACGGGTAATGTTTTCTTTTGTAATTCCATAATTTTAATATCCTGTTTTATTGATTCTTAATTGTTCTCTTTCGTATGATAGTATAGAGCGTAAAGCATCTACCTGATGAGTTGCAGCAGCGTTGAGACGATCCAGCCAATCATCCAAGTAGGCTTCTTCTTCCGCAATTGAATCTATCAATGTGTTTTGTACTTTAGCCGACAAACATTGCTCTTTGGCTATATTGATAATTGTATTGCTTATTTCGGAAGCTTTCTTGCGTCTCAGAGCTTTCTTTGCTTCTGCCAACATAAAAGCTGTACGGCTGATGTATGCCATAATAGCACGGATGCGTTCAAGTACTTCTTCGGGATTCTCGAAGCATTCGATATCGAGATACTCCTGTATTTGTTGCGCTTCTTGTAATAGGTTCATGTGATATGCCAATTTATGTTTTGAATCTCATTTTCTACATTTTCCAAAAACGTCATTATATTAGAAAATGCCGTCCATTTAGATAAAGCGACCAACTCTTTAACTGCTAGTGTAGCACATTCTTTGGCGTGCTTCATTATCTTGTCTCCTGTTTGAGCTGCACTGAAATTAAGGAACAAATCATTGTAGCGATGGAGCCCGAATATGAATTCACTAACTTTATATCGTATTCTCTGAAAACTATAGAGAAAACAAAAAAAGGGAAAACTGCCGATTGGTATCAGCTTTCTATCGATAACCTATGTTGGTTTTACGGTAGAAAAAAAATCGATATTCGAGATATTACAGTAATAGGTTTAATGAATATATGGAAAAGCTCACCAAAGATTGTACCATACTATATCATGGTAGAATCCAGTTCCTATTATAATAAGCTTATCATTTAAGAAAAAATAATAATAACTTTGACGGAAAATAAAACGATCCGTCTTGAAAGAAACCTCACTTATGATATATAAGAAAGTTTTGGAAAATAAGCTTGCTCGAAAGAAAGAAAAATTGGCGGAGATTGAAAAGCAGCTAGAAGACATGTCTTCTCCAACTGACAAAAGAAAATTCATAGAGCTTTAAGCTGTTGTTAATGAATTAGAGAACCGTATCGATATGGCGGATGCAATGGCAAAGATGGAGGAATAAAAATTATTTATTATTTCGAGAAACCTATAATATTCAAAGATTGAAAATATAAAAACTAAAAAAGATGATACCCTTTAATTGTATTTTACTTTTTTATTTTGTTGCATTTACAAGTTATATGAATGCTTCCTCTCCCAACGATTTGATTCCTATACATGACACTTTCAGTATAAAGTCTGAGATAATAGGTGAAAATCGAGTGATTAATGTTTGGACTCCTAATGATTATAATATAAACTCAGATTCTTTACCGGTGATGTATATGGCAGATGGTGGAATTGAAGAAGATTTTCCCCATTTAGCGAATACTTTAGATGAATTAATTAAACAAAAAAAGATCAAACCACTAATTCTTGTAGGTATAGAGAATACTCAAAGAAGAAGAGATCTAACAGGTTTTACAGAAGTTGAAGAAGATAAGGAAATTGCACCTATTGTAGGCGGTTCTGATAAATTCAGAATATTTATAAAAGAAGAATTATTTCCTGAAATAGATAGCCGATATAGAACGACTGATAAAAGAAGCATTATTGGAGAATCTCTGTCTGGTCTTTTTGTTTTGGAGACATGTTTTCAGGCTCCAGACATGTTTGATAATTATATTGCATTTGATCCATCATTATGGTGGAATAATAATTATTTAATAACAACTGCCAAGAAAAATCTAAAGACATTTCCTTTAAGCGAAAAACGAATATGGTTCGCGGGTTCTAATACAACGGAAATCTCTGACTTAACTAAAAAATTAGCAGAGATATTAAAAACTGAAAGCAAAGCAACTCTAAGATGGTATTATTCTGACGAGCCTCAAGAAACACACGCCACTATTTTTCGAGCAACAAAAGAAAAGGCTCTAATTTGGGCTTTTGAATAAGGTTAACTACATCCGAATTTTTATATGTGATAAAAAAAGCTATTCCTTTAATTAATTTGAGGAGTCTTAATAGTAAAGAGGAGCTAATAAAGCTAGATTATCTTTTGGGACTTTATGAAGAAAGTCGGCATATTTATAATTTGGTAATTCGCTACGTGAAAGCATTAGTACTCTATGTGGAGTTTCTTTTTGTTGAGCAAACATTGTTAAAGGTATTGTAAAAAGCATAAACAAAATTATATTCAGATTAATTAATGCCTATATTTGTTATAGGTATCCATTAGGTAAATTATTTCTAATATACTCTGATCATATTGGAAACCGAAATCTAAATTGTACCATCATCTCCGTTTTCTTCTTTTACAAGAATCAAATAACGATCCTTCTGTCTAATCGCCAGTAACTCCTCACCCACCTTTCTCATCTTGAAGATCCGAGTAATGCTGTATTGCAAAATCAAGCTCTTCTGCTTTTCTCTCCACGAAGGTTTGAATGTCTTTATTCATTTTTTTTGATTATTTAAATAATATACTTACATTTAACAACCTATATTTAACACCTTAAATATTTACATATGAATAATTTATTACGCACAGCCTCGATACTCTTATCTTTAGGTGTTTTAATTTGTTTATCATCTGTTAGCTATATGATAAGTCATATGTATATTGCCGATAATATCATTATGCCTTGGTCTGTATCGATGGCTATTGGAGTAATTCTCATTTTCCTATCTTTGTTGATCAAATTGTTTACAAATACTCGACACAATCCCAAAACCTGAGCTTGCCTTACATGAAAAATCTCTTGTTTAATAAAATAATGGCAGTATTGGCTTCATTGCTTATATGCTTTAACTTTTGGAATTACTTTTCCAACAATAGTTCCCTTAAATCATTTATTATATCAAGTTTAGCGATGTCTTTTATTATTATAGGTCAATTAATTCCAATTATAAGACACAGAAAGAAAAAGAGCTAACTTGAATGGAATTATTCTATATTATTTTTAATAGACTTTCTCCTTTGGTTCTTTATTAGTCTATGAATTATTAAAAATAATTACTCTGAAACAATAGCTATTGTTGTAATCGGAATACCCATCATTATAACACATATTATACTTACAATTTGTGGCTATGTAAACAGAAATAAATATCTCCATCTTTTTATTTTAACTATCACAATAATCTTAATAAGTTATTCGTTTACATTCTCTAATTGCAGATTTTAAGTATCTCTCATGCGTATCGCTTTGCTTTTTCTTCTATATTCCTATTTTTCTATCTTTAGGTGAAACTTAAATATATGATTACTAAAGATCAAATAGCTATCTTCTTAAAATATCTAGAGACGGTGATGGTTTTGCTAGTGAAAATGATATCTCATTTTTCAAACTCAATCCAATATCACTCACAGAATGATATAGTCACACAAGTTCCCTTTTTGTCCTCTGACTCAATATTATACTTTATGCTACATTTCTCTAATATGCGCAAGGCTATCGACAATCCGATACCACACCCTTGCATCCGTCCAGTATTATTGGCCCGATAAAAAGGTTTACTGATATTTTCCAATTCTTCACGGGGAATCCCAATACCTCTATCCTTAATCAAAATATGAAGGCAATCCCCATTATTGTACAATGTAATATCTACCGTTTCGCCTTGTGAATATTTCACGCCGTTTTCGATGATATTAAACAAAGCCATCAATAATTGAGTACGGTCTTCTTTTACGACTAACAAATTTTCATTTTCGGGAAGAACTTCAACCCTTACATTGATTTTACTTCCTGCATGGGAGTAAGATATCCGCTCTATTATTTTCCATATAAGATCATCTATCCTTATAGTACTATTTATATCAGAACTTTTACGTAAATCAGAAATGATAATCAGCGTATTCAGAATTTCTTCCAACTGGTGTATCTGTACAATTAATGTTCCTGCTAATGCTGAATATTCATCAGGACTTCGCTCTTTTAGTGAAAACACTTCGAGATTTCCCAGCATAGCAGCCAGAGGTGTTTTAAACTCATGGGATACATAGTTTACAAAATTCTTCTGAATGACAAAAGTTTCCGATATTTGTCTCAACAGATGATTGAAAGTATCAGTAAGCTCTTGTAGTTCGTCATCCGTATGAGGTGATTCTATCTGCATTCCCGATTTATCGGGGGATATATTTTTTACTTGTTCAATGACATTACTGAATGGTTTGTACGCGATACGGGCTAACCATTTACTCAGGAAGATAACAGCAATAAGGCCAACAAGCAAAGCAGAAATCAATATCCATAGAAGAATAATCAGCTGGCTGTTTAGCAGGCTTTTGGTTTCTTTGGTTATTATAACAAAATCACCCTGATTATCTTCATAAAAGATTCCGTGACAATATTCAGTTTCTGTAGTAAAATCGAGTTTTTTTTCTCTCTCTATAACTTTTAATATCTCAGGATCAACATGCTTTCGTTTATTTCCATATGCTAACTTTCCCGATTTATGATAAACCTGATAAGACACCCCTGAGACCATTTCCTCAAATTGCTTCTGAACCTTTTCAAATTCCCTAACATTCAGCTCATCTTCTTCCAGATGAAACAAGGCTACTATATAGGCTGTTTTTCGTAAATTTTTGTACGTTTCTTTCTTTATATTTTCGTAATACAACATATAGATAAGCACCGATATGATAATAAAGACCACACCGAATGCAATAGAACTATATAAACTCTGACGTTCCTGAATTTTCATCTACATTATAAAAAGGTTACAAAGGTTACAAGATCAGTGAACGATTATTGATTCAGCATTTTCTGAAAAAGGTAACAAAAGTTACACTCTTTATGTATGTTTTTACCAGTTACCTTTTTCGCTGTTTTCAAATTGGCAAGTTTTCTCATCGGCATATTCACCTATTATTTTATATATAGATAAAATTGAAATATAATCCCTATAATCTATTGTCCTGTGTCCTGATCAGGTATCCCCGCCCTTTTACCGTCTGGATAAGTTTATTCAGGGATTCAGCATCGACTTTGTTTCTCAGATACGATATATATACATCTACAACATTGGTATTCGAATCGTAATTTATCCCCCACACCGTATCGAGTATCTGAGAGCGGGACAAGACTTTATTTTTATTTTCCATCAATAACTGTAACAACTTAAACTCCTGCAAGGTCAGTTTGATCTCTTTTCCGTCCCGTTCTACAATGTGTCGGTCGGTATATAATTTCAGATCATCACAAACCAAAGCATTTTCCTGTACTTCGTTATTAAATTTAAATCGGCGCGTCAAAGCATTGATACGAGCTACAAGCTCTTTAAAATGAAAAGGTTTAGGCAGATAATCATCTGCACCATAGTCTAACGCTTTTACTTTATCTTCAATTTCACCTAATGCACTCACAACTAATATGGGTGTATTTATTTTCTTGTAACGGGTATACTGTAAAAGTTCGATTCCATCGATATCAGGAAGCATAATATCAAGAAGAATCAGATCCCATTCCCGCTGGGAAATAAGACCGCGCGCATCCTCTCCGTTTTCAGAGAGGACAACCGAGAAGCCGATTTCTTCAAGACCTTTTACCATAAAATCACTGATGCGGCGATTATCTTCTATCAACAATAACTCCATAACACGAGGTCTCAGACCTATTTGTTTACCATAGTAAATACATCATTAAACTTAGTAAGTTAGTAACTTATTATACGGTAAAGTAATAAAAAAAATATGGAACCTTACTTTTCTTTCAAACGTTTATCTCTTCTGTATGCAAAATAGAACACCTGAGGCAATACAGTAAATGACAGTATCATATTGATAGCAATACCTCCGACAATCATAATCGCTAATGGTTTTTGGATTTCAGAACCCATTCCATGCGAAAGAGCAGCCGGCAGCAGCCCCATAGATCCCATTAATGCAATCATTAATACCGGACGAAGGCGCTCTTTTACTGCCTCATCAATTGCGAGCCTTAAGTTATGCGATTTCTGCATTTTTAATTTCATTAAAGTTATTAATAAAATACTGTCAATGGCTGTTATACCGAATAGAATGATAAACCCGATACCTGCCGAAATTCCAAAAATCGTATTGGTAACCCAAAGGGAGATAAATCCTCCGATAAAGGCATAAGGCATTGCACTGGCCGCAATCAAGGTATCTTTTACCGTACCAAAATTGAGATATAATAAAAACAATATCAGAAGGATAACTGTCGGTATAATCACCACCAGACGCTCAGTTGCACGCTGCTGGCTTTCGAACTCACCTGCCCAAACCATTTTATTTTCGGGAGCGAGTTTTATTTGGTCTGCTACCTTTTTCCGGGCTTCTTTTATTGTAGAACCCAGATCCCTGTCACGAATACTAAATCCAATACCAACATAACGACTACTTCCATCCCTGTAAACAAATGTCGGTCCTGTGATAAATGAAATATCGGCTATTTCTTTTAGCGGAACATATTTTCCATCCATGGTAGGGATAAGGATATTTCCTATTTTATCTTCATTATCCCTGTATTCTTTCTGAAAACGCAGTTGTACATCAAAGATGCGTTCGCCTTCATAAAAGCGGGTAGCAGCTTTACCGCCGATAGCCATTTCAATAACAGTCTGGGCTGCTTCCATTGATACAGCATAGCGTGCCATCTGCGATTCTTCGAGTTTTATCTGAAGTTCGGGTAACCCGATGCTTCGGAATACATTTACATCTTCAATACCCTTAATATCTTTAATTACTGAGGCTGTAGAATCTGCCAATCGTTCAAGCTGATATAAATCGTCTCCATAGATTTTTATAACAAGAGAGCTCTTGACTCCTGCTACATATTCTTCCACATTGTCCTGAATAGGCTGGCTGAAACCGAAAATCACACCGGGGTATATATCCAATGAATCTTGAATCTGCTGAATGAGATCATCTTTCTTTATTTTCCGCTTCCACTCATTTTCGGGTTTCAGTTCAGCATGAAATTCAATATTAAAAAAACCTGTGGCATCGGTTCCGTCATTCGGACGCCCCGTTTGAGATAAAACAAATTTCACTTCATCGAACTTACGGAGCTTTGTCTTCATTTGCTGAGTAATTTTGACCGATTCATCGAGATTTACGCTATTAGGCAATGTTGCCCTTATGTAAATAGCACCTTCGTTCATATTCGGAATGAATTCAGTCCCCCAGAACATAAAACGAACCACGCAAAGTAAAAGGATACCACAAAAAGCAATAATAGTTCCTTTTCTATAATGGGAGCTGAACTCAAAAATTTTATATTGAACACGGATGAAGAAACGACTGATAAAATTAGTTTTATCCTTCACTGGTTTCTTCAACAATACTTTACACATAACAGGTACATATGTCAGAGACAATATAAGAGAGCCTAATAAAGCATATCCAAGTGTAAAGGCCAAAGGAGAAAACATTTTTCCCTCGACTTTCTGAAAAGAAAAAATCGGAAATAGAGCAACCATCAATATGATCTGAGCAAAGAATATACTGGATGCAACACTACCTGCACTCTTTTTTATCAGCCCACTTTTGATCGTACCGGTGAATCTTTCACCCAGATAATGGCTGCGTTTTTCCATCGCCACAAATATTATCTCGACAATAACTAAAGTTCCTTCAAGCAGTAACCCAAAGTCGAGCGCACCCATCGATATCAGATTAGCAGGCAGCCCCTGAATACGCAGCATAATAACAGCAAATAAGAAAGACAGAGGAATCACTGTTGCCACAATAAGAGTTGTACGCCAGTTGAAAAGAAAAATAAATACAACAAACGAAACAAGTAAAATTCCTTCCGCCAGATTTCTCACAACAGTATGTACTGTAGTATCAACCAATGTAGTCCGATCCAGAAATGGCACAATCTTCACACCGGCAGGAAGTATGCGCCCGTTCAACTCCTCTATCTTTGCTTTTACATTTTTAATAACCTCGCCCGGATTTTGTCCGCGAAGCATTACAACTATCCCCTGTACAACATCGTTCTGATCGTCGAGCCCGACCTGCCCCAATCGGGGCTTGGATGATACATCTACCGTTGCCACCTGCTTCACCCGTATAGGTGTACCTCCTCTTGTCTCTATCAATATATTTTCTATATCGGCGATACTCTCCAACAGCCCTATTCCACGTACAACAAATGCCTGACTGCCTTTTTGTATAATATCTCCGCCGACATTGATATTGCTCTTCGATACCGCTTCGTAAACATCTAGCGGCGATAATCCATAATTAGCCAGTTCTACGGGATTTACCTTTATTTCATACATTTTTTCTTCTCCCCCGAAACTGTTGATGCTGGCAACACCCGGAACCGATAATAATTCGCGTTCGACAACCCATTCGTTCAAGGCTGTAACCTCACGAATCGGCAGATCGCTTTTAATGATGTATCTATAAATTTCACCGGTAGCTCCCGAAGGCGGCTCGATAGATGGATCAGCTCCTTCGGGCAAATCCAGATCCTGCATTCTGTTAGACGAGTATTGCTGGGCAAAAAAGTCATCAACTCCATCTTCAAAAATAACAGTAACAACGGATAATCCGAATAAAGATGTAGAACGCACATCAGTCTTACGGGGGATGGTATTCATTTCCCGCATAATAGGCAAAGTCACGAATTTTTCGACTTCCTCGGCGCTTCGCCCCGGCCATTGGGTTATAATCCTCACACGGGTATTGGTCACATCAGGGTAAGCCTCGATGGGAGTATTTATATAGCATACAACTCCGGCTACAAATAATATTGCAGTCAAAAAAAGAATAAGGATATGATTGCGAAGGGCAAAAGCTATTATTTTCTCTACAAATTTATGCATGGTTCTATCTTACGGTAAATATTTTTAGTTTATAACAGACTTTGGCGGATTTACTTACTAAAGCAGCAAAAAGGTCTGCAACCCTCAGTTGCCTTTCAATCCTGAAAAAATTAACAGCTGATTTCGGATGACCACATTCTCGCCTTCTGCCACTCCTGATGAAATGTAAGATGTCTTATTATTATGCCCCTGTAAAGTCACTTCTTTATATACAAACTTACCTTCGGCTTCCTCCACTACAACAAAGTATTTATTATCATCAAAGATCAATGCATCTGACGGCAAGGCAATACATTTGATCTGTGTCTCATTTTTCAGCTTCACCACAACCGACATTTCAGGTTTGAATTTCAAATCCTTATTCTGCATAACAATACGTGCCTTAAGTACTTTTTCCTCAGAATCGAATATCTGGGGAACCGAACTTATTTTACCATAAAATACTTCTCCGGGATAAGACATTGACGTTATTTCAACATCCATTCCTTCATGTACAAATTGTAAATTACCTGCATATACATTAGCTACAATCCAGACACTGCTCAAGTCTGCAATCGTGAAAAGAGGATCACTTCCCTCTGATACTGTAGTTCCGGAAGAAACATTTTTAGCTGTTACATATCCCGAAATAGGAGCCTTTATTGAAAAAGAACCATTGGAATTTCGTATACCATAGACTGAAGCATCAGCTTTTACTTTACCTAATGCCGCCTGAGCCTGTTTTAGTTTACCTTGAGCCTCCATTAATTCTTTTTCAGACAGCATACCGTCATTATACATGCTTTGAGCCGTTTTTAATTCACGTTCCGCCAATTTTACATCAGCTTCCAAAGAGATATTCTCCGAATGAATCGAGCTGAGCTCCGTACTTCTCATATCGAGCATACCTTGTCCACATTGTACTTTATCTCCTAGCGAAAAATAAGTACGGTCTACAACTCCATTCATCAAAGGAGCATAATTTATCATTTTATCAGGATCGCATTCTACCTTTCCGGCCAGTGTTAGTTCTTGGTCTTGAGTGCTTAGTGCTGCAGGTATGGTCTTTACATCTTTTAAGAAAGCTTCTTTAGCCTGTTCGGGCTGCTGGGTTTTATTATCCTCCTTTTGAGCACACGAAATAAGAAGATAGGGAATTAAGACAAATGCTGCTATGTATTTCTTTATCATAATAGTTATTTTTTCAGTTCTGTACCAACGACATATTGCAGGTCTTCAAATTGAAGTTTCATTTTCTTCTCCGCCGCTAAGACTGTTTGTTTATTACTTTTATATGCATCCATGAAATCAATAAATTCGACCATGCTTATATTCTTATTTATCAAATTTCGGGTATAGATATCCAGCATATTATCGAGGTCGGATAAAAGTTCGTTTTTGTTTATTTTCTGGTAGAATAGATATGCCTGACTATAGTTATTGTATGCTTCAACAACCTCATGGCCGGTCTCATTGATCTGTAATTTTTCCATATATAAGTTCTGATCTCTGGCGATACCGGCAGCCTTTATCGTTCCTTGATTTCTGTTCAGAAAAGGAAGATCGAAACTGATACCGAAACCTACAAAATCTTTCCATACTCCGCCAAAGCGATCATAATTTGCGCTAAGAGTTATGTCAGGCACACGCTGAGCTTTTTCATAGGCCAACGATTTTTCGAAATACTTGGTCTGTAATTTATTTATTTTTAGCTCTGGACGGTTTTCTATTGACTGAGACAGAAGGTGCGCCAGAATCAACGAATCAGGATCAATCCCTCCTGAAGATATTTCTTCTACTTCAATATTGATCAAAGGATCAATTGATAATAAAGATTTCAGGGTCTTAATTTTTCCATTCAGGTCTTCGTTGTTCTCATTAATCTCATTTTCCAATTCGAGTAAAGACGATTGCAACCTAAACAGCTCCGATTTAGCAATATTGCCTTGAGCAACCTGCTTCCGATACGACTCTATGAGCTGATCTAAGGAATACTGCTGCTTTTGTAATACCGCCTGATAATTCTGACAGTAAATGATCTCATCTATAGATTTTCGGAGTTCACTTTTGAGACCTCTCAAAACTGTTTCGAATTCTTGTACGGCTATTTCTTTCGATATTTTATCCCGAGCAACAAGTTTTCCTCTCTTATTTGCAGTTTGTATCAGTTGACTGAGCTCAACCGAAAATTGTGTGTGTTTGCCGAAATTACCAAACAGAGGGGAACTTAATTCCGGATTGCCGTCCCGCTGACTTTTTGTACTCCACAAATTAATGCCACTGACAGACAAATTAGGGTTGTCCCATAATTTGGCCTGTACTATTTCGGCGTCGGCAATGTCAATATTCATTTGTTCCGCTATCAGTTTCAGATTCTGTTTCAAGAACAAAGATTCTATATCAGAAGGCGTTAACCTCAGAAAATTCTGACCTTGAACAGTAAAAACGGATATAAACAATATGAAAGCTAAACCTGACCAATACTTCTTCATCCTCCAATAATATATTTTCGGACAAATGTATTTCCTAAACATTAAATGTAATTTAGACCTACATTAGAAGTAAATTAGAATTTTATCAATACTGATAAGAAGAAATAAACAGCTATTCTTAAATACCTATTTTACATCCTGTAATAATATATACTGAATCAACATCTTTCATTTAAGTCCCATCTGGATTCTGTCTCCCGACAGTAATTTTTGTTCCAGATCTCTTGCATTTACATTTACGGGAGCCTTTATGAATTCAGGAACATTAAAAGAATACAACGAAAAATCGTAATATTCCGGATCTTTCTGGGGTAATAAAAAAGGTTTGGATATCTTTCCATCATTATCAATCGAAGCAATATAAAGGCGGGTATATAATCCGTCTCCTCTCCTACTGCTGAATACAAACCAGTGGGAATTACTGCTCCAATCATGAAAACTTTCGGTATCATCACTATTCACTTCATCCATTCGTCTGGTCGTACCATCTTTTAAATTCAATAAATATAAATCAGCTTCTTTATGCCAGATTGTAAAATTCCCATAATCAGCCTGTGTATACATGAGATACTTTCCATCAAAAGAAGGCCTAGGAAAGGAGATTGTCTTTCCGGTTTGTTCAGCAGAAACCAATGTATCGATAGTAGTTCCGAAATTTCCAGTCTGGGGATCGAATGATATTTTGCAAAGACTATACTTTATATTCTGATAACCTGATTGTATATCGTATTTTTTCGAAGAGCAAAAATAAAGAGTCTTTCCATCTGGCGAAAAAACAGGAAAAGTTTCGAAGTTATCGGTTTTTAATAAAGAACTTGTCAATAGCTGATTTTTTCTTGTATCGTACACAACTACATCAGAAGCCTCATCAAATACCTCTACCCGCTTATTATGAATCTCATGAAACCCTTGTTTTGTCTGATTCAGTGAATATGCTATATAACGTCCGGTAGGATGCCAATATGGATATACACATGAAGCTATAGTACTATCGGTCTTTGTTTTATACAATTGCATCTTGCCGTCAATTTGTAACATGGTTGCTCCATGTGCTCCTCGGATATGCAGACTCATAGATGCCGGATCATTTTGATTGAAAGCATGACAATTAACACATGAACCGGGTATCATTGTATTTTCAAAAATTGCCTTCTGACTGACTGAAGATAAATCCCGTTGATATATACCCATTTTGCTATAGACTTCGTATCCCGGAGCTATCAGACGATAGACCAGTCCATAATCAATCGGAAATTCACTTACATAAATACTGAAGCTCTTATACATCTTCCATTTATTATCAGACTTCAAACTTACCTGCACTTCTATCTCCGATCCTATATTATCTTCGAGTAAGCGATGCCATTCTTTTTCGGAAAACTGAGCCAGTTTACTATCCTGGACTCTGATTTCTCCTGTTTTTTTCCCTTTCAGATGAACATCTATCTTATCAAAAACAATAGACTTTACCATAAAATTTAGAGGCGCAATACTGACCGGAACTGTAACATTTATATAATCCGGATAAATAGATGGATAATCATCTACGATATAAGGGCTTGTTATTTCTTCCCGACATCCTGAGAATGTAAGTAAAGCAATTATAAAAGTAAAAATCAGTCGAATCATATGTAATTTTTTTTCAGACATATCAGCATTCATCACTTATAACACTGAACGATATTAATAAATCGGTTTTTGCGTATAATCTACCCGATCTCCGCCTGAGAATTGCAGGTAATACCAATACGTTTGGGAAAAGCCCCGGTACAATGAGTTTGCATTTGCTCCGGCAGCCAATGCTTTCGAAAAGTTTATATAATTCTGAATAACCGGAGAATCTATACTCCAAGGTAAATCGTTAATACCATGTCCCGTATTTATCCAATAAAAAAGTAATGCCTCCTGATAATGAGCCGGAATTTCTCTATATCCCAGTTTTTTCCCTAATGGAAAATACTGCACGAAATGATCAAGATCTTTTATTAGTAAAGTATATGCCATTAAATATTCGAAGGCCATCTTGTTGGACTGGTTGTTTACAAACAATAGTCCAAGCATTTGATCCTTTTCGTTTTCACTAAAAAGAAAGTCTGACTTCATTCTTATCTTTTGTAAATGAATCCATTCTTCTCTCCCTTTTATTTTCCGGTCATCTCCCAAGCATTCCAACATACGGGTTGCTTCTTCATTATAGAATAAGGTATGTTGTAATATTCTCAAATATTTTTCAGCAACTTTGTTTTCTCCATTTAATAAATTAACCTCAGCGATACGCAACATTGCACGTGAACTTTTTTTATAGTCAGGCAAAGCTTCTATCGCTTCAAATGAATACCGCATTGATGTATTGAGAAAGCCTAAATGATAATAAACTTCTCCCGTAATAAGGGGTGATGTAAAATCCCGTTGAAACGCAGGCAGTAACCCCTCGGGACCATTCTGAAAATAACGAAACATACTATTCCCCATCGCGCCATCTTTATATAAGGCAAGATTAAGGCAAGTTACAGATAAAGGTGTATCGGGATCTTTCCGATTAGCCATATCTATTATTTTCTTCCAATTTTTGACTCTAGTATAATAATCATATGCCATCACCTCTTCCTTGCGCCAATCAATAACTGATTTAAGAGCAAAAAACGCAAAGACAGAGACCAATACAATACTGACAACAACCGTAAAACGAGGATATTTTAATTTACTCAATCGATTCCTCATCAGGACAAAACACAACGGTACCAAAGCAATTGACACCCATACAACCAAAATGGAATAAGGCAATACAACAGGATAACGGTTATAACTAATCCCCCACCAAAGCTGGCTTTCAGGATATTGTAAGAACAAGCTGGATATCAAAGGATAAAACATCACTGAACCAACTATAACGATCAATAATACTCCCCAAGTCAACTTAGACAATTGTTTGAAATAAAACCATTCGGATAAAATACATAAAATACCGAATATCCAGAATACCCCTCCAGCAAACCAATATAAAAGAGGAAACATTAGAACCACAAAAATCAATCTGATGGAAGAACTCTTAATTTTCAAATATAATAATGAGGAAATCATGGTCAAAAGAATGGCTAACAAAGCTGTAAGCAAATAATTCTCGTCGCACAATAAAGCCCACATCAATATGGAAGGTACAAATGAGAATGGTAAAACCATAGGAGAATCCGCTCCCCATTTATTACATAATCTCTTAACAACAAGCTGTAGGAGAACTAAAAAAGAAGCTATACATAAAGCTCCGGCTAACGGATAATAATAAAATTGGGTAAAAAATGTACCAAAGTAATCAGCCAGACCTCCGGGACGCCCCATCAAATCCGATAAGTAATAAGAAGTAAAGAGGAATAACTGTAATTGTTCCTGATATAGCAGATGATATCTATAAAAGAAAGCGAAAAACACAAATATCATGATGCCGAAAACCAAAGACAAACACCAGTCGAAATGTTTAAATATCTTATTCATAAATGTTCCATGTATTTTTCTTCAGATTTAAAGTCTCCGGATTTTATTGCCTCCAGATATAACAAAGTTAGTTATTTTCGAAAATTACAGCATTAAGTATTCGCTGTTACTTAATAGAATATCTGATTGAAATTTTATCAAAAAACAAATTACACTACAGATATGGAATAAATACTGCTTAAATGATCAAAAGAAGTGAGGCCAACCCTCACTTCTTTCTAACCATCTAAGATTCAATTTGCACACATCGTTTACTGAGCCTTGAATACCCAATACCAATAATTAGAATTTGGAGCATGTTCCTGAGCTCCCAGAACCATTTTCTCGTCATCTAGATATATAATATTGTATTTACTCCAGGCTGAATAGCTTGCATCATTGAAGTCATAACCACATAATATATTCGTATTTGTAAAAGTAACAGTACCTAAAGACCATCCGCTGGTGCCTGCAGTCATGTCAAAATCGAATTTACCTTCGTATTTAACACCATCCATCGTCGTCTTTATCATTTTCTTTCCGCTCAGAATAAATTGCATAGTAGCCCCTTTACCATCCAAAGGAAGATTCTTACTTACACATTGCTCTTTAATGTCTTCGGGATTTAATATCCACCAAGCTGGCCCGGTATCCGATCCTCCGCCATTCCCAAAACATTTAGTATCTGCCCATGTCCATACTTTCTCTCCTGCTCCACAGAAATAGCCATACTCTGGAGCCACCGGATAGTACATAGATTCGACATTGTATTCAAATTTTTTCTCGAACACAGTCCCATCTGCAGCCAAAGCATTCAGGGTTATCGTCTGGGAGCCGGCAAGAAGTAAAGTCAACTCAGTTTCGGAACTTGCATATAAGTTTACTCCATCCGTCCATTGACACGAAACAGGGCTTGTACAACTAACTTTTACTTTATTCGTATTTAATCCGTTTTGTACCACAGGGGTTATGGTCGCTTGTATCTGATCGGCAGAAGTTATAACTTCTCCTACTCCCTTCTCATCCACAATCGGATCACAAGCAAGAAACAGAGCTGTAAGAACACCTGCTATTATTGAATTGAATATATATTTCATGTTTTCTTCTGATTTAGAGTTATACGATTATTTCCATCCGGAATACAATGTTCCTGATTCCCATCCGGCATTTTGCTTATATACTCCGCCTGACAATGATATCTCAGATTCGGGTATAGGGAAAAATCCGCCATTTGTTGCTGTATAACGCGCAACATAACCTCCTCCGTTATTAGTTGTAACATTTTTATCGGCTTGTCCCTGAAAATATACCGCCTGGTTATTCTGTACCGCCAATGCTGTCTCGGCAATATGCCAGCGGCGAATATCATTCCAGCGAACTCCTTCAAAGCTTAGCTCCCAACGCCGTTCATTTCTCAAAGCATCATCACTATATGTACCAATAGGATCAAGACCTGATCGCTCGCGAACTTTATTGATACCAGAAACATCTTGTTTTAATTCAGACTGCATCAATAAAACATCGGCAAAACGGATTAAAACCAAATCGTGTATATTGGATAACTGGAAGTTTACAGTCGAATAGCTATACATATCCTGTTCGAAAGTTTCCCAATAACCATCTCCACTTGTTTTCTTCGATGAAATAGGTGAGTTTTTCTTATCGTAGAAGTCGGTTTCCTGTACAAAATCAGTCCACCCTCCTTTTGTATACTTCGGTAACTCACTTGGAATATTACATACTGATGCCTGGCGTCTCATATCCTGAGGTTCTGCAGCAGTCCAATCTTTCCACAATGCGGGAGATACAGGACCTGCCCCCCAGCCCTGACCAAATGGAAATGTATTTCCCAGATCCTGACTTCCTCTCACACCAAAGAAAAGAGCATATCCATTTGAATATCCGATAGTTGTGCTCCAGCTTGCAAATTTAGAGTATTTAATGGCAAACATTGATTCGGGATTCACAGCATTATCATCTTCAACCCATTTCAGATTTTGCCCTTTTGTATATGTATAATCCTCTTTAGTCAGCCTGTTAGAATAAGCCCACAGATTACGATAATCAGGTACTAAACTATAACCCGAATTGTTGGCACAGTCATCAATCCAGCCTATTACGTCATTTTTAGAAACAGTACTTCCATCGGGTAATGTTATATCTGTTTTCTTATAGAAACCTGTATAAAATAAGAATGCACGGGCCATCATCGCTTCCGCTGCATATTTGTCTACGTGCCCGGCATTAGCTGTTGTAGTTTTCTGAGCAGGCATTAATTCAATAGCAGACTTAAGATCCGAAATAATCTGAGACCATGTTTCTGCTGGATCTGCCTGAGGGGTAGTTCCACTTGTTGCGGTAGAAATAATTAAAGGAATATTTTCGAACAATGATGCTAACTCATAATAATAGAAAGCACGTAGAAAATGAGCTTCCCCGATCATCTGATTCTTTTGATTTTCACTTTCATAACCGGTACAATTTCCTAGTGTTTCAATTGCATTATTGGCTCGTTGTATACCGGCATAACGGTCTATCCAGAACTGCCTCATCATATCAGTACCCGGAGCCATAAGCAAATCTATTGCCTGTAACTGCCTGTCGTTGATACCTCCTCCTCCAAAACGGTCATCAGACGCAAGTTCCGATACTATATGGAACGAATACTGAGGATTAGCATTCACAACACTCAAGTTATTGTAAATCCCGGCTATTACCTGCTGAGCATCAGCCAATGTCTGCGGATAGTTTGATGTATTCTTTTCTGTATAGTTTTCTGTGTCCAGAAAACTTTCACAGCTTGCAAATAATAATGCAATTGCTGATAGCGCTAAGTATTTTAATTTTTTCATGTTTTTCCGTAAAAAATTATGACAATAAGTCTTAGATCTTAAAATTTGAGGTTTACTCCGAAAAGATATGTTCTGGGCGTAGGATAATAACCAACATCAATACCTGAAGCCCAACTGTCTGTACCTCCACCATAACCTACTTCAGGATCCATACCTGAATATCCTGTTATAGTAAACAAGTTTTGTGCAGTAAAATACAATCTAGCCTGTCCTAAAGGCATTCTGGGAAATAACTTTTTGAAATCGTATCCTAATGTTATATTCTGAATTTTTAAGTAGTCTGCATTTTCTATATATAAATCAGAGATATTCATATAGTTAGCATTCGATCCGGATGTTAATCTAGGATACTTATTAGAAGTTCCTTCTCCGTGCCAACGTTCAAATACATCGGTTGTATAATTTTCATGCCTTCCATCAGAAAATTTACGGTACGATTTTGCAATTTGGTGGCCAAACGCTCCATAAGTCGTCACACTCAGATCAAAGCCCTTATATCCCATATTGAAACTAAAACCTAAAGTAAAATCAGGATGAGGATTACCAATATTGGTCTTATCCTTATCATCAATAACACCATCATGATTGAGATCTGCAAATTTTACATCTCCGGGTTGAACATTTCCCTGAAGGATTCCATTTCCGGCTGCTTTCCATGCATCTATTTCGGCTTGATTCTGAAAAATACCGGAGGTTTTGTACCCATAGAAATAACCTATAGGCTGACCAACTTCGGCTCTATACATTTCGGGGGTACCTTGTGCCAATACGCTGGCTGCTCCATGAATTATACCTTCTGAGTTCTTAATTTCGGTTACTTTATTTTTATTAAATGTTGCATTTGTATTAATTCCATAAGTAAAGTCACTGCCAATCTTATCATTCCAGGTTAATCCGATTTCAAGACCTTTATTTTCTACTGCTCCCCCATTAATCCAAGGAGCACCACTAGTCCCCATACCTAAGGCTCCTAAAATCTGAGGTTGTACCAACCAGTCTTTAGTTGTTTTCTTGTACCAATCGAAAGTGAGCGCCAGACGCGAATTCAAGAAACGAGCATCTATTCCTAAGTCAAGTTGTTCTGATGTTTCCCAGCTAACATCGGGATTAGGTAAAACATTTGCATAACCACCCGTTGTTTGAGAATCTTTATTATTACCGAACGAATAGGCAGCTGTATCATCAAATGATACAGTGGCTAAGTAATAAAAATTTGGAATATTACAATTACCATTTTGCCCCCAGCTTGCTCTTAATTTAAGAAAATCGAGCCAAGAACGAGACGATTCCATAAATTTCTCATTGGTCGTTACCCAACCGGCTGAAACAGAAGGAAAATATCCCCAACGATTACCGCGAGCAAAATTTGATGAACCATCAGCTCTTATAATCAAAGTAGCCATATATGTTTCATTCCAGTCATAGTTTAAACGTCCAAAGAAAGATACAAGCCTACCTTCGTCCCAAGGAGCACCGGTTACAGACGTAACTCCGGATATCAATCCCTGAGCATTATCCAGATAAGCATACTTATATCCATCGAAGATCAGATTACCACCTACTCCTCCATAAGTTTCACCCATCCCCGATTTTTCTAAAGATTGCCCTCCCAGTACATCAAAATGGTGGGCATTCAAGGCAAACTTATAGTTCAAGGTATTATCTAATGTATAACTCCATCCAGAACCTCCATTCTGGCTGACGCGTGAAGTCTGATTAGCAACAGTTGCCGACAAGTCATAAGTAGGAGTGTAAGACCTATAACTGTTTGAACTCATCTTATATCCGAACTGGCTTCTAAAAACTAAGTTTTTTATCGGTTCAATTTGTAGGTATGCAGTCATATTCAGATTATGATTTTTAGTAGTATTATTACCACGCTCATAAACCATATCTGCAATTGGGTTAGCCATCGAAGCATCATATGCAGTCAGTCCCAAGGCATCTTTTGCCGCACGGTCAAAATAATTGCCATTGCTATCATACAAAGGCATAATAGGGGCTGTTCTTAATGCACTTGAAATATCATTCCAATACTGAGTACCAATACCGATACCATTTCTTATTGTATAACTGTAAGTGAGATTTTCTCCAACCTTTATAATATCCCGACCCGCTCCTTTTAGAAGAATGTGCTCCGAATTAAGACGTGCAGATGTTCTTTCATATTGAGACTGAACAGGTTTTCCAAAAACGCCCTCCTGTGATGTATATGATACTCCCATAGAAAATTTAGAGAGATCTGATCCTCCGGTCAGGTTTATAGCATGATTCTGCATTGGCGCATTTTTATTTCTCATCTCTTCGAGCCAATTTGTGCCTTTCCATGTACCATTCTGTACCGAATCGTATTTGTCACCCAGATATTTTTTCCAATCATAAGAATCCAGCCCCTCATTAAAATTCACCTCGTCCATTATCTGCATATATTGCTGGGCATTGAGTACTGATGCCATCTTATAAACATTCTGAACACCATAATATCCGTCATACGATACTTGAACCTTTCCGGATTTCCCTTGCTTTGTTGTAACTAATATTACACCATTGGCGGCACGGGCTCCATAAATCGCGGCAGATGCAGCATCCTTCAAGACATCGATAGACTCAATATCAGCAGGATTTAAATTATCGATATTTCCTCCCGCAACACCATCAATTACATACAAGGGTGCTGAATTACCGGTAGTACCTACCCCACGTATATATACTTTGAAGCTTTCGCCGGGTTGTCCGGAAGACGCTGTAATATTAACCCCGGGAGTTTGACTTTGCAATGCGCTAAAGGCACTGGGTGTACTTAGCTTTGTTAAATTATCTCCGGCTACTTGTACCGTAGCACCTGTTATAAGCTTTTTCTTCTGAACACCGTATCCCACTACTACAACCTCATCTAACACACTCTGGTCTTCTTGCATGGTTATAGACAATTCAGAGCGTCCGCCAGCTGCCAGTTCTTGTGTTTTAAAACCTATATAACTAAAAACAAGAACTGCATTGGAATTAGATGTTTTAAGAGAATAGTTACCATCAATATCAGTCAATGTTCCATTTGTCGATCCTTTGACTGTCACACTTACCCCGATTAAAGGTTCGCCGGCTGCATCCTTGACTGTCCCCCTCACTGTTGGCTCGCCTTGTTGAGTTTCCTTCGTTTCTACTCCTACAGACCCTTTAGAAGAATATCCGGTAAGAGGAATAATCAGTAATAAAAATAAAACCAGATATCCCAATATAGGAGAGGCTTTAGTCTTTACCGAACTTTGTTTAAATTCGTTATTTTTCATGTAATACTATTGTGTTTTTATGAGACTTTGTATATTCTTGATATACATAATTAAATTCAGGTAGAGAACCATGCTTCGAATATCCACATGTATTAATAGGTTATTATCATGTTTGGATTTTATTCATAATCATAAAGACTTAATAAGAGTTAATAATTAGGGCAAAACATTATAGATACAAATCTATAGAAAGCTAAAATCAATAATTGACATTATTTTATCTATTGATGATACTTTTCTACATCTATTATAATTTGCTGGATTTTCAAATTCGGTAAGGGAATCAGATATTATTCATATTTTAAGGCTATAGAAAAAGACTTTAAAGAGCAAACAGTAAACAACTCATCTCCAAACAATTGAACAACAAACCTAGAATAACAACAAGTAATAAAGAAAACTTTACTAAGCTATATTATATTTTACACTATCATCATAATAGTATCACATTTATGTTTTAGATAGTACTAAAACATAAAATAACATGAGTATATCTTATTATTTAGTTTTACAAATCAATCAGACAAATAATCTTTTACGCCGATAATTGTCTCTGAATTCTTTTGGAGAATAGTCTTTCTTTTTTTTAAATATACGATTGAAGTTAGATACATTATTAAAGCCTGATTCATAGCAGATTTCATAAATAGGCATTTCTGAATCGATAAGTAAACGGATCGCATGTCCCAAACGCATATCAATAATATAATCTGAAACACTCTTTCCGGTACGCTGCTTATAAAAACGACTGAATGAAACAGGGGTCATACCCGACAAATCGGCTAACTGATCCAAACGCAAGTCTTCTCTGTAATGACATTCTACAAATTCATGCACTTTCTGAATCCTACGACTTTCGGAATGAGCTCTCACTCTCGCAAACGAAGAACTTGACAAAGTTCGGGCTTCATGATAAAACTGAGACAACTCATATAAGATTGAAAGAAACTTCATCACAGAATAGAACCCATTTTTTTCAGAAGACAACATATCCAGAGACTTATATACCTTCAGCACTGCCGACATAGGAAATGACAAGCCTTCTTTTGCCTTATCCAACATTCGTCGAATTGATCCGAATTGACTTTTTTTCAACAAATTAGGAATGAACAAATCCGAAGAAAACTGAACTGTAAGGACTCTTGCATTACTTGACTTATACTGATCCGGCTCCCATACATGCTCGAGATTTTCATTCGCTAACAATATCAAATCGTAATCTCCGATAACTTCAATAGAATCTCCGATAATTCTCTTTACTCCCGATGCATATGCCGTAAAATTCAGTTCAAATTCTGCATACCTTTGCAAAGGACTTGTAAACTCTGTGTTATATCTATCCGCAATATAAAAACAATCTTTATCAGATAGAGGTGTGATTTCAGGTAATACCGTAAAATTATGCTTCATGGTAAACAAGATATTAAAGTATTAGTTAACATTTATTAGATACACAAATGTACCTTATAAGCGAACAACGCACTTTCAATTTTGTACCTAATGTTTTTAAATTTGTACCAACTTTTATTAAGTATAATATTATTCAAACATTAATAAGGTTTTTAAACCGTGAGATAGTATCATGCAAAAAGGAGGTTTTGTATCCACCTCCTTTTGCTAAAATGTATCCCCATTTTAAATATTTCCATTAGATCAGACTCTGCTATTATTTTATTTCTTTATTTAAAAAGTTTGACGACTAACGATTGATTTTTCCCCAATCTTTGCTTTAATATATTTTTAGTAGT
>OGZT01000539.1_pt1 | contig 30026 bp, 30 predicted proteins | sample 1576891 | NCBI WGS metagenome assembly OGZT01 (sample SAMEA3541521, study PRJEB24748) | human gut metagenome | biome: human gut; feature: human-associated habitat; material: faeces | place: China | collected 2012 | reverse complement strand
CGGCCTGATGTATTCGGTGTGGATCTGTGTAGCCGCGTTTTCAGCCATCGACCCGCTGCTGGCGCGGGCATCGCGTAACCTGGGCGCCGGGCCGGTGTATACCTTCTGGCACATTGTGCTGCCGCAGGCGGCGCCGGGGATCGTTGCCGCCAGCATCTTTGTTTTTCTGGAGTCGCTGGATGAGTTTACCGGCACTTTCTTCGTCGGGGCGCCGGATATCACCACGCTGCCGCTGCTTCGGGTGGAGCACGGCGGCATCATTGGCGGCCATGACGAGAACGGGATGCCCACGGACAAGGCGCATCCTTGGAATGCGGGGATGTGATGGGAGCGCGGGGCCCGGAACCTGAACAGTCAAGGCGGCTGCAGATGATGACGCCCGCCGGGAGTTTTTTCCCGCACCCGGAGGGCATGTCCGAGGATGCGGCGGAACTGTGGCGGCATATCGTGGACGCGCACCCGCGAGGCTATTTTCAGGCCGGGGACGTGCCTCTGCTGCGGGCCTACTGTGAAGAGTATGCGCGCCGCAACCGTGCGGAGCGGATGCTCGCCGAGCAGGGCGAGGTCATTGAGACGGCTTCCGGCGCGGTGAAGCGCAACCCGTGGCACGAGGTGCTTGTGAACAGCAACAGTTCCCTGAGCCAGCTGGCGACAAAACTACGCCTGTGCGTGAACAGCCGTATCAACGCCAAAGCTGCTGGGAAGCATGACGAGAAGCCGAAGCCCAAACGGGCCGGGCTGATGTTTGGAGCGTAGCCGGATGACCAGAGCGGAGAAAATGATTGCCTTCATCGAAACCCTGCGGACGCCGGACGGCGCCGGAGTGGGGCAGCCGTTCGTATTGCGCGGCTGGCAGAAGGCGATCATCCGGGAGGTCTACGACGCGGAGGACGGGGAAGGGCGGCGCGTGGTGCGCCAGGCCGTGCTGTCTATGTCCCGCAAGAACGGCAAGACCGCGTTGGTGGCGGGGCTGTGCCTTGCGCACCTGTGCGGGCCGGAAGCCGTCAGGAACGGCCAGCTCTATTCGCTGGCGCACGACCGGGAACAGGCGTCCGTGCTGTTCAAGCTGATGACGGCCATGATCTACATGGACGAGGAGCTGTCCGAACGCCTGAACGTCGTCGAGTCGCGCAAGAGGCTGGTCGATCCGGTGAGCGGTTCCGAATTCACGGCCCTGTCCAGCGAGACGCGGGGCAAACACGGCAAGTCGTCATCCTTCATCGTGTTCGACGAGCTGGCGCAGTTTGGCGCGGACCGCGAGCTGTACGATGTGATGATGACCTCGCGGGGCGCGCACGCCGATCCGCTGGTGTGGTGCATTTCGACGCAGGCCGCCAGCGACAACGCCGTCCTTTCCGAGCTCATTGACTACGGCCAGAAGGTGAATCGGGGCGAGATCGAAGATCCGAAGTTCAAGACGTTCCTTTTTTCGGTGCCGATGGATGCTGACCCGTGGGACGAGGCCAACTGGTATTTGGCGAACCCAGCCCTTGGCGATTTCCGGTCTTTGGAAGACATGCGCGAGATGGCGGAGAAGGCGAAACGGATGCCCGCGGCTGAGGCGGCATTCCGTAACCTCTATCTCAACCAGCGCGTGGACGGCGCGGCGCATTTCATCACCCCGGAAGTCTGGCGGCGGAGCGGCGGGAAACCGGATTTGGCGCTGTTTGAGGATTTGCCCGTGTTCGGTGGACTCGATCTGTCCGGAAAGAACGACCTTACCGCGCTGATGCTGACGGTTCAGGACAAACAGGGGGACAGGCACGTCATGCCGCTGTTCTGGACGCCCGCCGAGGGCATCCGGGAGCGTTCGGAGCGGGATCACGTCCGGTACGACCTCTGGGCGCGGCAAGGCTTTCTGAAAACCACACCGGGCCGGACCATAGACTATCGGTTCGTAGCCCGCAACATTGCGGAACTGCACGGCAGGATGACTATCGCCGGGCTGAAATTCGACCGTTGGCGCATCGACGACATGGTGCGGGCCCTGCGCGAGGAAGGCGTGGACGCATGGGTGGAAGGCAGGGACGAGCCCATGCCCGGAGGCTTGCGGATGATCCCTCATGGGCAGGGCTTCCGGGACATGAACCCGGCGGTGGAAACGCTGGAGGACGTGCTTGCCGAGGGAACCATGCGTCACGGGATGCATCCCGTTCTGACCATGTGTGCCTCGAACGTGCGGGTGCAGCAGGACCCGAGCGGGAACCGCAAGTTCGACAAGATCAAGAGTACGGGCCGGATTGACGGGATTGTCGCGCTGGCGATGGCCATGAACGGGGCCGTGGGCGGGGTTCCGGTCGAGGAAGATACCTTTTTTGTCGAGGTGTGGTGATGGGATTGTTAGACTGGTTCCGAAAGTCCGGCCCTGAGCCTGTGGGCGGTTACGGCCAGCTTGTCGAGCTGTTCAGCGGCGTGGCGGCCCGTAGCGGTGTGGCCGTGAACGCGCGGACGGCGCTGGAGTGTTCCGCTGTGCTGGCCTGCGTGCGGGTGATCGCCAACGGGCTGGCGCAGGTCCCCTTCAAGCTTTACCGGGCGGAAGGCAGGAACCGGAACCCCGCTGTCGGGCACGGGCTGTACGAGCTTATGGACATGGCCCCCAATGAATTTCAGACGGCGTTCGAGTTCCGCCACATGCTGGCGTTGCACCTGTGCCTCACCGGGAACGCCTACATCTGGCTGAACAGGGTAGGGGGCCGCATCGTCGAGATGCTGCCTTACCCGCCCGGCTGCGTGTCCATCGAGCGCGACGGCTGGGAGCTGACCTACCGGATCACCACGCAGGACAAGCGGTACATCACGGTCCCGCGCAAGGACATGTGGCATGTCCGTTGGCTGTCGTGGGACGGCGTTTCCGGGCTCGACGGGGTGGTGCTGGCCCGGGAAGCCATCGGGCTGTCCCTCGCGCTGGAAACGCACGGGGCATCCTCGTTCCGCAACGGCGTCAGGCCATCCGGCATCCTGTCCACGGATCAAAGCCTTAACAAGGACCAGCGCAAGGATCTCCGCACGGCGTGGGAAGCGGCCTTTGCGGGAACGGAGAACGCGGGAAGGGCCGCCGTACTCGGTTCCGGCATGAAGTGGACGCAGCTTTCCATGCCGAACGACGCCGCGCAGTTCATCGAATCCCGCCAGTATCAGGTCGAGGAGGTGTGCCGGGCGTTCGGCGTCCTGCCGATCATGGTGGGGCGTTCGGACAAGGCCAGCACCTACGCCAGCGCGGAACAGATGTTTTTGCAGCATGCCGTTCACACGTTGGGGCCTTGGTACGCCTGCCTCGAAAAGAGCGCATCCCGGTGGCTCCTGAGCGAAGCGGAGCGGCGGGACGGCTACTATTTCAAGTTCAACGTCAACGGCCTCATGCGCGGGGCGGCGAAGGATCGGGCCGAGTTCTACACGCGGCTGTACGGCGTGGGGGCGTTGTCCCCCAACGACATCCGGGAGCTTGAGGACATGAACCCCTATGTGGGCGGCGACGAATACCGTGTGCCGCTGAATATGGCCGAGCCGGGGCAGAACCCAATGGAAGGAGACGAGGATGGAAAGGCTTGATTGCGGCCTTGTCGAGCTGAAGGCGACTCCCGATGCCGGGGCCGATTCCATGACCTTCAGCGGGTACGGGGCTGTGTTCGGGAACATGGACGCCTACGGCGACGTGATCGCCAACGGCGCGTTCACCAAGACCATAGCCGACTTCAAGACGTCCGGCGTCTGGCCAGCCATGCTTTCGCAGCACGGCGGCTGGGACATGAGCGCGGAGTCTTTGACGCCCATCGGCGTGTGGACGGAGATGCGTGAGGACGAACACGGGCTGTACGTCGAGGGCAGGCTTGCGGATACGCCGAGAGGGCGCGAGATGTACGCGCTCATGAATATGCAGCCCCGTCCGGCCATCAACGGCATGTCCATCGGCTTCCGGGCCATCGAATGGGCGAACCGGAGCAAGCCGGATGAGCCGCGCCGCACGTTGAAGCGCGTGGAGTTGGTGGAACTTTCCCTTGTCACTTTCCCGGCCAACGGCAAGGCGCGGGTGACGGGGATCAAGAGCGATGCGGACGGCCCGTCCATCCGCGACGCCGAGAAAGCCCTGCGGGATGCCGGGTTTTCGCGTGTACAGGCAAAGGCCATCCTTGCCGATGGTTTCAGGGCCATGCCTCTGCGGGATGCCGAGGAAGGCGGTGTTGGGGAGCTTGCCGCGCTGGTGCGGCGCAACATCAATACTCTCAGAGGGTAGGAGTTTTCATGGACAAGGAACTGAAGGATCTCCTTGAAGAACAGAATAAGGCTTTCGACGAATTCAAGAAATCCAACGACGAACTGTTGAAGGCCAAGGCCGAGGGCAAGGCCGTTTCCGAGCTTGAGGCCAAAGTGGGATCAGCCGAAGCCGAGATCTCCCGCCTGTCCAAGGAACTGGACGAGGTGGCGAAGAAGGCCAACCGCCCCGGCGCGGCGGGGAACGACGAAAAGGTGCATATCGAGGCCGAACACAAGGCTGGTTGGCTGAAATGGATCCGCAAGGGTGACGATGCCGGGCTTTCCGGGCTGGAAGCGAAGGCGATCAGCGTGGGTACGCAGGCGGACGGCGGTTACGCCGTTCCCGTCGAGCAGGATCGGGAAATTCTGCGCCTGCTGCGCGAGCAGTCGCCCATGCGTCAGGTGTGCCGCGTCGTGACCATCGGCACTGAGGACTTCCGCAAGCTGGTCAATCTCGGCGGCACGGCTTCCGGCTGGGAGGGCGAAAAGGCGGCCCGTTCCGAAACGGCCACGGCGAAGTTCGCGGAACTCAAGCCCGTGTTCGGGGAAATCTATGCCAATCCCGCCGTGACCCAGAAGGCGCTGGACGATCTGTTCTTCAATGTGGAGTCCGAACTGGCGGCGGACATAGCCATTCAGTTCGCGGAGCAGGAAGGGGCCGCGTTCCTTACCGGAAACGGGACGGACAAGCCCAAGGGGTTGCTGGACCATACGCAGAGCGAGGAAGCCGACGGCACCCGTGCGTTCGGTACGCTGCAATGCCTCAAGACGGGAGTGGCGGATGGTTTCAAGGCCTCCAATCCCGCCGATGACCTCGTTGACCTCATCTATGCTCTCAAAAAGGGCCACCGTACCGGAGCGCAGTGGATGATGAACGGCAAGACGCTCTCCGTGATCCGCAAATGGAAGGACACGGACGGCAATTACCTGTGGCAGCCGGGCCTGCTCGCCGGGCAGCCTTCCCAGATCCTTGGTTATGGCATCGTGGAGAACGAGGACATGCCGGATGTCGGCGCCAACGCTACCCCCGTTTTGTTCGGCAACTATGCCCGCGCCTACTGGATTTTTGATCGTATCGGCATTCGCAGCCTGCGCGATCCGTTCACCAACAAGCCCTACGTCCATTTCTACACCACGAAGCGGGTGGGCGGCATGCTGGTGGATTCCGAGGCTGTGAAGATCCTCAAGTGCGCGGTTGCGTAAGGGGCGGGCCATGAAGGTTACGCTGACGAAGCCGTTCCGCTACTGGCGGCACGGGTATGCCCCGGAGGATTACCCCGCTGGGGAGGCCGAAATGGACGAGGAAGCGGCGCTGTGCGCGGAGCAGTGCGGATGCACCGCCCAATCCGCCAAAAAGCCCGAACCGCCCAAAGATAAAAAAACCGAGGAATGACCGCCATGACCATCCGTCAGCTGACCCCGCCCGAATCCGAACCAGTGACGCTGGAACAGGCGAAAGGCTTTGTCCGAGTGGATACCGATGCGGACGACGCCTTGCTGTCCTTGCTTATCACAGCGGCCCGGCAGGAAGCCGAGGCAATCACCGGGCGCGCACTCGGGGAATCGACGTGGGCCGTTTCCCTCCCTTCGTTGTCCGGTATGCTTGAGGTTCCGCTGGTTCCCTGCACGGAGCTTGTGGGGGCGGCTGTGGACGGCATGGCGGTCAAACCCGAACAGTACGGTTTCGTCCCTTCCGGGGTGGAGCTGCGGGAGCCTGTACGGGCCGTGTTTACGCCCGGCCCGGATTTCCCGCAGGGGGAAACCGTGCTGACGGTGAGGGCGGGCTATCCCGCCGAGAGGTTCCCGGAACCGATCCGCCAGTGGATGCTGGTGCGGATCGGGACGCTCTACGAACAGCGGGAGAGCTTTGCCGTGGGGTCAAACTTCAATGAGTTCGGGCGGTCATTAGTTGACTGCCTGCTTGATCCCTATGTCGTCGCGGGGGGCTTCTGATGCGTGCCGGAATGCTTCGCCACCGCGTGACCATCCAGCGGCAGGAAATCGTTTTTGGGAAATTTGGAGCCCCGCTACATGACAAGGTCTGGGAAAACGTGGCGACGGTCTGGGCTTCGCTGGAAGCCATGAGCGGGCGGGAGTTTTTCGCCAGCCAACAGGCACAGTCCGAAGTCACGCAGCGCATCCGCATCCGGTATAGGCCGGACGTGACGGCGGACATGCGCGTCATCCACAACGGGAAGGTGTTCAACATCGTTGCCCCGTTGCCGGACAACCGGGGCCGGGAACTGGTGTTGATGTGCCGGGAGGTAAGCTGTGAGCAATGACGTCGTGGTGGACATCCCCATCGAAGACATCCGGGCGGGCGTCCGGGCGGAGATTGATTCCGATTTGGGAGGCATTGCCGCGCAGGTCTTTGAGAAGGCCAAAAGCTCCACGGCGTTCAGGGACAAGACGGGGAGGCTGCGGCAATCCATCTGGATCTACCGCTCGAAGTACAAGGACGGCGGCTATGTGGTCTATGTGAAGGCCCCGCACAGCCACCTTGTGGAGTTCGGGCATGTGCAGGTTGCCAAGGACGGAAAAACCGTACTGAAGCAGGTTCCCGGAAAGCATTTCCTCCGCAAGGCCCGCAACGCCGTCCGAAGGAAAGTGGATGCGATGCTTCAGGAAATGATGGGGGACGCCCACTATGGCAAGCGGCGTTGATTTTGAAATCGTCCTGTTGCGGACGCTGCGGGAGGATGCGGGATTGTCCGCGTTGGTCGGGAACAAGGTTTTCCCCTTGTTCATTCCGTCCGGGAATTATCTGCCCTGTGTCACCTTCCAGCGGCTCGGCGGGAGGCCCGCCAACACGCTGGCCGGGGCGTCCGGTCTTGAGGAAATCGACCTTCAGATCGACGTGTGGGCACGGGACTATGACGAGGCTAAAGCCGTGGCCAAGGCCATGCGCGCCGCCATGCCGCCGAGCGGTGATGTGTTCGGAGCGCACCTTATTGAAGATCAAGACTTGTATGAGGACGGGACTAACTACTTCCGCGTGAGCATGGAGTTCAAGGTCTGGTTCCTCGAAACCGAATAGGAGATTGAGTAATGCCCAACAAGAAAATTGCCGTTGGCGCGAAAACCAAGATTCTGATGGACGTGGAGACGTCCTACGGCGTGGCGCCGAGCGTACCCGCTGGCGTGCTGTTGCCCGTCAATTCGTTTTCCCTGAAACCGTCTCGCGCCAAGAACACCCCGGCGACGCTGACGGGACGTTACGACCCGGCGGAACCCTTTGACGGGAACCTTGAAGTGTCCGGCGGCGTGGTTGTCCCGGTGGATGCCCGTGCCTTTGGTCATTGGATCAAGGCCATGTTCGGAGCGGCCGCAACGACCGGAAGCGGGGAAGCCAGCGACACCGCGCCGTTCACCCATGTCTGGAAATCCAACGCGGACATGCCGTCTCTGCTCATGCAGGCCACCTACGGCAATGTGTTCGGGAAGTTCTCCGGTTGCCGTGTTTCCTCGCTGTCCCTGTCTGCGGGCGGCGACGGCGAACTGACCGCCACCGTGAACATGAACGGGCGCGATACGGACTATGTGGATGCGAACTACAACGCCAACGCAGCAACCGTAGCCCTGAAGCGGTTCAGCAACTTTCAGGGTTCCCTCACGAGCGGGGGGCAGCCGCTCGGCGTGGTCACTGATTGCAGTCTGGAAATCAATTTCGGGCTTGATTCCAGCGTCCGGGCAATGAGCGATCAGGGGCGCGTCTACGATTTGCTTCAGGGCACCATGACCGTCACCGGAAGCCTGACGGTGTTCTTTACCGACAAGACGCTGATCACCAAGGCCAAGGCAGGCGAAGAGCTTTCGTTGGAGCTTGCCTTCACCATCGACGCCGCAAACAGCCTGACCTTCAAGCTGCCGGAAGTCCAGTTGGGCTACGATGGGCCGACCGTTGACGGGCCGACGGGCATCAAGATGCAGCACAGTTTCACGGCCTACTACAACGACAACGCGAATGACGCCTCTGTCGTCGTTACCCTCGTCAACGACGTGGAATCCTATTAACCATCAACCATCAAAAGGAAAATACCATGCGTACCGTTACTCTTTCCGGTCAGGACTTCATCGTGAACCCGCTTAAGGGCAAGGACATCAAGGCGCTCAAGGCGCAGGGCTTCGATCTCGCTGGAGGCGGGTATTCGATTTCCGAGGGTATGGACGCGGTGTTCGCTGTCGCCGGGTTTGACATCGCAGTCACCGATGAACTGCCGTTTCCCGACATCCTCGCCCTGCACAAGGCCATCGTGAACGAAACCTTCGGCGTGGCGGAAGAAGAAAAAAACTAGCGGCGGTCTGGGAGTGGCTTTCCGGTGAGGGCGCGGAGTTCTGCGACACATGCCGGAAGGCCGCCCGGAACCTCGACGATCTGGATTGCGAAGGCTGTGAAGGCCGTTGCCCGGATCTCATGCTGGAAAACGCGGATGCGTGGGAACTGCTCGAGGCGGGCGCTACCCAACTCCGCATGTCCGGCATGGGCGGCCCGGTGGGGTTCGACTACAACGCGCTGGCGCTGGTGGCGGAAGCCTTCGGCATCGAACTGACGCCCGGCATGTGGCGGAAGGTACAGGCCGTGGAAACGGTCATCCGCCGCAACGCCGCGAAACAGGCTGAAAAAACGCAACAGGCTTCCGCATCCACGCGGTGAGCGGTTCATTGACAACGGCATAGCGATTTTTGCGGATGGAAAGGGCCGGGATGTGGGGTCCCGGCCTTGATTGTTCAATGGCTTTTGGGTTCAACACCACTTCCATAGTAAAATCTGGTAGAGCTACTTGGACTCTCCCTCAATTTTATTCCTCGAATTTTCCACTATCGAACTCTGTGATTTCAGACTCGAAATAGCTTGGATAATGCCAATTCCAGATATGCAGATAGCCAAAACAATGAACCATGTTCCTGCATAAACCTGATGCATGGCTGATTGTGCGTTCTGATATGCCAGAAAAGCTTCAAGTGCTGCGAACGCTCCAAAGAGTATCAATATTCCTTGAATGACAGAAACCATTTGTCACTTCCCCCCCTGTTAGTTTTTCTTAACATGAGTCTCTACAATAGGTTTTCTTATTTTTTCGAACCATAACCTACAGAGAAAGTCAACTTTCATTCGCAGAAATCGCCATGCCGTATCAGACAGGAAGTGAGGCATGGCAAGAAAAACGCCCGGCATTTATATAGCGATCCGTGGTGATTACTCCGCGTTTGAAACCGATTTGAACCGCGCCAAAAAAATGGCGCAGGCGCAGGGTGATGCGATTGCGAAAAGTATTGGCAACGCGGTTTCCAAGGCGGATCTCACTGGGGGCATCAACAAGCTGACGCGGGAATTGAAGACGGCGCAGGCCGCCTTGTCTGCCGGTGCGTTCAAGGGGCAAGTTTCAGGGCTGGAAGAGATTGCCAAGGCCGCCGGGGTCAGCTCGAAGCAGCTTGAAGGCCTGACCAATTCCATGCTCAAGTCTCAGGCCGCCGCTACCGCGAACCGGGCTTTCGAGTATTTGCAAAAGAACGCCGGGCTATCCACGCTTGAGCTTGCTAAATTGCGGGTGCAGTTGGGCGATACATCCGGGGCTATGTCTACGCTTTGGAGCGGCGCGAAGGCCGCCGCCGTTCCGGTCATGGCCATCGGTGCGGCGGCGATTTATGCCGGAAAAGCTTGTTTTGACGCCTCGCTGCAAATGGACAGGCTAGTCAAATCATACACCACCATTGAAGGCTCCACCTCAGGGGCCGTCTCCCAACTCGATTACATCTATGAGATCAGCAATAAGCTCGGGCTCGAATTCCAGTCGACAGCAGAAGCGGCCAAGGGGTTCTTTGCCGCAGGGAAGGGGAGCGCGCTCCAAAAAGATCTGAACGGCATTTTTGAAGGCGTATCCCAAGCCGGTGCCGCTTTGTCCCTGAGCACAGAACAGATGGACGGCGTATTCCTCGCGTTGGGGCAGATGATCAGCAAAGGGAAGGTACAGGCGGAAGAACTGCGCGGGCAGTTGGGTGAACGCCTTCCCGGTGCTTTCAATCTTGCGGCTAGGGCAATGGGCGTCACCACCGCACAGCTCGACGATATGCTCAAGAAAGGGCAGGTCACTGCGGAAGATATGCTTCCCAAGCTAGCCGCCGTTCTGAAGGATGAGTTCGGGCCAGCGGCGGAACAGGCCGCACAAGGTGCACAGGGGGCGGTGAACCGCCTGAGCACGGAATGGAATTTGTTCAAAGCGACGGTGATGGACAACGGCCCTGTCATCACGGCTATTAATGCTATTACAGATGCTATGGGTAAGGCCAATGCCGCACAACGAGAACAAGAGCTTGAGAAAAGGATGGAGGCTGCGGGCTGGGAAAAGGCTACGACAATGCCCATGTGGGGTGTCCCATTTGGTGAAACAGTTAAAAAGTATACTGAAGAACAGAAAGAAATATTCAGAGAATACGAAAAAGTTGTTTTAGCAGATGCCCAAAAAATGAAATCAGTACAGGAGGAAGCGAATAAAATTCTTGCAGAAGGGGAGACTAGGACGGCAGATTTTCTTAAGAATACTACTGAAAGTAAAATCGCCGCATTGAATAAAGATTATGACGAAACGGTGTTAGCTCTTACCAAAAAAATGATTTTGTACCAGCAACAGGGACAGGATTTTTCTGGTCTTCAAAAAGAGCTTTTGAAGGTTGACGCAGAATATGATCGTCAGCTTGAAGCGTTGAACAAGAAAGGCATGAAATCCGCTGAAGATGCCGCGAAAAAAGCGGCATTGTCGGCCACCAATCTTGATGAGCTGCGGAAATCCGTAGAGGCGTTGGAGGCCGCGAATATCCCTGCCGCCAAGTCCTTTGACCAGATGGCGGAGAAAATCCGGGAGCAATCCAAGCAAACTCAAATTGCCATTGAAGCTGATGCCGCCCGCATGGTGGCCACCAAGAAACTCACCGTTGCGCAGGCGGAAGAGTGGAAGGGCCTCAAGGTTCGTGAGGACGCCGCAAAGACGACTCAGAAGCTGGCTGAGGTGGAAGCCAAGCGCGGCGAACAGGATAAAAAATATGCCGATCTCCGTCTCGACTTCGAGAAGCGATATGCCGACATGGTGGGCCTGTCGTCTGAAGCCGTGTCCAAATCCATCTCGAAGCAGGCGGAAGAGTACCGGAAGGCCATAGAAGCCGGAGAGAACGCCGCCGAGGAGCTGGTTCGCCTTGAAGAATGGAAGCGTGACCAGATCCAGCGTGCCAGCCGCGAGGCGATGGACGGCGCACAGGTGGCCTTGCGCGACTATCAGGTCGAGGCCTCGAATCAGGCCAAGTCCATGAACGACGCTTTCCGTGGCCTGTTCTCAGGCATGGATTCCGGCTGGAAGTCGGCATGGGAGCAGATGATCGAGACGGGCAAGGTGTCCCTGTCGTCGTTCCGTTCCGTGTTCGCGTCGTTCCTTGCCGATTTGATGCATATGGCCATCACCCGGCCCATCACGGTTCAGATTGCGGGCGTGGTGTCGGGGATGCTCGGCACGGGGGGCGTTGCGTATGCGGCGGGGGGCAATGGTGGCGTTGGCGGGATGAGCGACCTTTCCGGCGTAAGCAACCTCATGCCGGGGTCGTGGACGTCTGGCATTGCGGATACCATCAATAACACGATGGCGGGATGGTTCCCGAGCACCTTCGCTTCCACCAGCGCGGTTAGCAGTGCGGCCAACGCAGGGGTGATGTCAGCCACGGGCGGGGCAGCAGACGTTGCCGGGCTGAAGGCAGCGGAAGCGGCATCGTCTTTGGGTGGCAACACCACCTTCCTGTCCACCGTTTCCCCCTATCTCATGGCTGGCGGGCTCGGTTCTCTCGGCTACACCATGCTTGGCGGGGCGCTCGGGCTTCCTCAGAGCAAGTACAGCGGGCTCACGGCGGGGCTTGGCGGTGCCGCCGGGTGGGGGCTTGGTTCCCTTGCCGCAGGATCTTTCGCTTCGATAGGCGCAACTATGGGTTCCGTGGTTCCCGTTGTGGGCACGATCATCGGCGCGCTTGCTGGCGGGGCACTGGGCAGTCTCTTCGGGCAGGAGCGCAAGACGCATCCGAGTGTCTACGGGCACATGATGGGGCAGGGCTACACGACGGATACCCAAGCCTACATTGACGCTTTCATGAATCAGGCGACGTACGACCGGGCGGGAAAAACCGAAGCTTCGGCGTATGCGCAGGTCATCGGCGAGGCCGCCAGCCAGACAGCCGGGAACATCCTTAACCTCGCGGCGATGCTGCCCGACGAATACAAGAAGAATGTTGAAGACTAGTTGGAAAGCGCGACGTGGAGCGCGGGACGCGGCTATTCCGGGGCAAGCTGGAACTTGCAGAACTGGAAAGAGGGGATGGCCGAAGAACGCATTCAAGAAGCCGTCGACGACATGTTTGAACAGATGGGCTACGGCGCGAACAAGGCTTTTGCCGAAGCCGGGATCGGGGATCTGTTTACGACCTTCGACCTTTCCACGGAAGAGGGCTTCAAGAAGGCGCAGACCGCCATTTCCGCCATTTCATCCATCACCACAGCCATTGACGAAATCAAAGCCCCGACATCGGAAGCGGAACAACAGGCAAAGGCTTTTGTCGCACAGATGAATGCTCTGGGCGAGGCTGTGAAAGCCAGCGGGCTCAATGCGGCCTACGCCGACGAGATGTTGAGTGACTACCGAACGGCATACGTCGACAACTACGTCAATTCTTTGGAAGAGATGTTCAATCCGCTGTCTCAGATTGAGCAGCAGGCCAAGGGCTATAAGACGGCGATTGACGGGTACGTCGCGGCACTGACGACGATGGGCGCGAGTGAGGCGCAGCTAGCGCAGGTACGCGGCTACACGCAAGACGCGATCGACAACATCACGGGTTCTCTGGACGCCGCATTCTTCCCTCTGTCGTCCGTTGAGCAACAGACGAAGAGCACGATGGAATCCCTGCTTGCGTACAAGGCCGCACTGGAGACGCTGGGGGCCAGTGCCGAGGAAATGACGCGCATTGATGCCGCATGGGGCAAGATGCAGGCGGACCTGCTCGATAAAGCCCGGGCCTACGTCAGCACCACGCCGGAAGTCGTGAGCCAGGCCGCCACCATGAATGCGGAGTTCGACGCGCTCAGGAAAGCGATGGAGCTTGCCGGGAATGCCACGGCGGACTTGACCGAGCTTGAACAGACGCGGGCGCAGGCCGTGGCCGCGTTGCAGGCGCAGTACGCGGAATCCTTCCGGCAGACCTACGCCCAGCGGTACGCGACGCTCACGGGCGACACGAACGGCCTTGCGAACCTTCAGCAGCAGGCGTCTTTCGCTTCCGAGCTTGCGGAAACCGAAAAGACGTGGGGCAAGGATTCGGAGCAGTACAGGCAGATGCAGGCGTTGCAGGATGCCGAGGCCGCGAAACAGCGGCTTGAGCAGGCGCAGGCGGCCTATGATGCTTTGCAAGCCCAGCTTGAGAAGCAGCAGGCCGAGCTGAAGCAGCTTGAGCAGCAGGCCGTCCAGCTCCAGATCGAGGAAATCCAGAAGCTGCAAACCGCCTCGAAAGAGCGGATTGCGGCGCTGGAAAAAGAGCTGTCCGCCGCGCAGAAGCTCCATGACACGTGGGAGGACGTGTTCGCCACGGCCTACGCCAAGCGTGTGGACCTTTATCAGGGCAACACCAACCTTGACGTTTTCGGGCGGCTGGATACGGCGCAGGGCGAGTTTGATCGCCTGTACGGGCTTGCCATCGGCGGAGATGCCGATGCAGCCAAGGAAATGGCGGGCGTCGCGTCCGAGCTTCTGGGGCTGCGCGGGGAAACCACGGCAAACCGGGACGACTACCTCGATGCCTTCTATGACGTGGACAAGAAGCTCAAGGAAGTCAGCGCTTACGCCGACGCGCAGGTATCGGACGCCCAGAAGCAGATCGACACGTTGCAGGCGCAGCTTGAAGCTGAGAACGCGCAGTATTCCATACTCGTTTCCCAGCTCTCGGCGCAACAGGCCGCGCTTTCCGCGCTGAACGGGCAGACGCAGACGCTTGCGAGCATTCAGGCGCAGATTGCCAAGCTCAAGACGGAAATCAACATCACCATCGACGGCAAGAATGTGGCGTCCTCAACCGTGGGGAACGCACAAGGCGACTACGACGACGCCAAGGATCATGTTGATCAGAACAAGCCAGTGGTCGGCATCTACGGAAGCAAGTATCTGACGGAATACGATCTTCTTGTCGCCAAGGTCGCTAGCCTGAATCGCGGCGAGTTTGTCAACGCCGATGCCGACACGCGAGACTGGACCGTGGCCAAGGCGCGGCAGGCCATGATCGGTGAATACGGTTCGGTGAAGAACTGGTATCTGCAAATCGGCAAGCCTGTGGAAGGTTTTGAGCGCGGGGGCCTTGCAACGCCCGGCGGCCCAAAGATGTTCGGCGAGCGGGGGATCGAGTACGGCGACGTCGAGCAGCCCACGCGCATCTATGACGCCACGAAGACGCGGCTCATGCTTGAAGGCGGGCACGAGTACGCCCGGGAAGCCTACAAGGGCATGGCCGAGTTCTCCCGGATGCTGGCACGGACTTCCGGGGGGCGTGGTGACGGAAACAAGGAAGAAACCGCCGCGCTGCGGAGGGAAGTCCGGGAGCTGCGGGGGATGCTCAAGTCGATGCTTACGTCTGTCGTCAAAAACACGAAGGATGCCAGAGATTTTCTTGAAGAATTTGAAGAATCGGGCCTGCCGCCGCAGAGGGTGAACGCATGAAGATAGTGATACCGAACGCCATTGATCTGGTCAGCTCCACCGTGCCGGAGAACGACGAAGCCGTATGGGTGCAGGGGCAGTCTTACGGGGAAGGGGCAAAGGTGCTGCGCCAGCATTACATCTATGAGTCGTTGCAGGCGTCCAACACTTCGGACCCGCTGTCCTCCTCTTCGGGCATTTCCGCTGCATGGCGGAAGCTCCGGGCCTCGAACCAGTGGGCCATGTTCGATGACGCGATTTCCACGCAGACGGTCGCGGGGACGGGAACGGACGATCTGACGGTGACCGTGCGCTTCGACTACTGCACCTGTTTTGCCTTGCTGAATATCGTTGGCGAATCAATTACGGCGTCCATCAAGGACGACGGGGCCGCCGAACCCTACTGGACGCGGACGCTGAACCTCGTGTCGGACGTGGACAACGAGTTCGACTACGAGTTTTTGCCCATTTCCTACGTCGATACGGTGGTCAACGACTTTTCGGATGCGGTGTTCGACGACGTGCCCGTGTGCATCAACGGCACGCTGACCGTCACCATCCGCAAGACGGGCGGCGGGGCGGCTGCCGGCCACATGATTGTCGGCCTGTCGCGGCAGCCGGGGGCCACGCTGTACGGGGTGAAGTCCAGCAGCCGGACATTTTCCAAGATCATTGAGGATGACTACGGCAACACGACCCTGATCAAGGGGCGGGTGGCCAAGACATTCGAGGGCAACATTATCGTCAAGCCCGGCGAGGCGGACAAGGTGCAGCGCCTGCTCGACAGCATCGACGCGACGCCTACGTTGTTCATCGGGGACAACAGGGACAGCTTGAACGGCGGGCACCAGTCGCTGACGCTGTACGGGCTCATGAAGACGTATGACATGGGCTATGACGAGCCGAACAGGAACAATCTCGCCGTGACGATTTACGGGATGGTGTAAGCTATGGTGTGGGATGTAATTGAAATACAGCAGGAAATCGTTCTCTTGCCGGAACTGCCCGATGTCCCAAGCCGGACGCAGGATCCGCAGTCCGTCTACAACACCAAGGCGTTCAACTTCCGCGCCGCGGAACGGGAGCTGCAACAGAAGTTCAACATCAACGTTCGGCTGCTGAATGTGGTTCTGAAATCCTCAACGGTTATCCTTCCGAACATGGACGCCATCAACACAGTTTCCGGAGCCGTGGGGACGATAACCACGGTTTCGGAGCACGTCGCGGAGGTGTCCGCCGTATCCGGGGGCATGGCGGCAGTGAATGCAGTGTCGGGCAACATGGCCAGTATCATTGCCGTTTCTGGGCAGGGTACTGAGATAGCGGCCGTTGCCGCCAACATGCCCGCCGTGCTTGCGGCCCCGGACGCGGCGACGGCGGCGGACGCCTCGGCGCAGGCCGCATTGGCAAGTTCCGTACAGGCTGGGGAATCGGCGACGACGGCCGGGCAGAGCGCGCAGGATGCGGCAGCAAGCGCGGGGCAGGCCGCAACGTCGGCAACGGATGCGGGAACCAGCGCATCTTCCGCCGCGCAGTCGTCTGCAAAGGCACGGGCATGGGCCGAGAACGCTGAGGATACACCCGTCGAGACGGGGAAGTTTTCCGCGCTGCATTGGGCAGCCAAGTCCCGCAACGCAGCCCTCACCGCCCTCGGCGGCATCCCGCTGATTGAGGCCGGGGACGGCGGCAAAGCTCTGGTGGCTGACGGGGAAACGCTGACGTGGGTGAAAGGCCCCTCTTTTACGGCGACTCCGGCGGCCGGGGCCGTGCCGAAAGCCGACGCTTCGGGAAAGCTCAACGCATGGGTGGACGTGCCGACGCCATGGAGTCCCGGCGATATCAAAATGTGGTTCGGGGAGCTTGACGCTACCGGGAAATATCCGCTCATCAACGGAGAGGCAAACACAAGCTGGCATATCTGCGACGGCACGGACGGCACCCCGGACATGCGCGACCGCGTGCCTGTCGGGGCAAGCGCATCGAAAGCAAAAGGGGCAAGCGGCGGGAGCGAGACGCACGGCCATACCGTCTCCGTAACCGTCGGGAACCATGCCGCAGCAAGCATTACGGGAAGCGTCGCAAGCGCGTACAGCGGGGTTTCTTCGTCAACGGCCAGCGCGAGTATCAGCGGAACAGTCGCTTCGACGACGCTTTCAATAACGCAGATGCCCAGCCACAGTCACAAGCTCGAAGAACAAAATGGTACTATACCTTCTGGCAGTCTCGGAGCATACGGTGTGGTGATCCCCGGATCGTCAACGCGGGGTTCCCATCCTATGGGTGGTTCCGGATCGCATACGCACGGTTTCAGCGGCGGCTCGCACAGCCACAGCATTTCTGAGAGCACGCATACGCACGGTGCCGGGACGCTCAAGACCCCGGCCCTGTCGCACAGCGCGTCCGGCTCTGCGGGCACGGCTTCGACGCTCCAGCCGTATGTGGCCCTGCACTTTTTGATGTACGTCGGATAAGGAGACGAGATGAAACAGCATGTAACCGTAATCCCCAGCGACGATCTGATCGCCGTCGATGGCGTCCCCCTGTGGTTTGGTTTCGCGGCCCCGGCCAACCTGCGCGCGCTCCAGTGGCATAGCGGCGCGGGCGAGATTGAGTGGACGGACGACTTGAATCACCCGCTGACGGAACAGGATTACGACGCGGACGTGGCTCCGTTCGTGACGCTGTGGGAAGCGGAAAAGGCCCGGCTCGACGCCGAGGCGAACCGACCCCCGACGCTGGATGAGGCGAAGGCCGCGAAGCTCTCCGAAAGCAAGGCCGCCTTTGCAGCCGCCGAAGCCGACGGCTTTGTGGTGTCCTCCCTCGGCTTCCGGGCCGACGCCACGCGCCGGAGCATTGGCGACATCGAGGGCCTGATTGACCTCGTGTCCTCGGGCGTGCTCACGGCCCCGGTGACGTTCCGGGATTACGACAACGCCTACCATAGCCTGACCCTTGACCAACTCAACATCTTGCGGCTGGAAGCCAAGGGGCGCGGGCCGCTCCTCTACGCCCGGAAATGGGAACTGGAGGCCGCCGTGGACGCCGCCGAAACCGTCGAGGCTGTGCAGGCGATTGATGCGGGGGCTGGCTGGCCGGGAGTCGAGGCATGACCTATGGAAAGCGAACGTTGATCGCCGTTGATCAGCTTATCAATACGCTCCTCGGCGGCTGGCCGGACGAAACCTTGTCTTCGCGCTGTCACCGCTGGGCGCGGGACGGCGTGCGAGCATGGCCCCGGCGCGTGGTGGACGGGCTGTTCTTCTGGCAGAGGGAGCACTGCAAGAGCAGTTACGAGAGCGAGAGGGAGGGGCGGCAGTCGCCGCCGGAATTGCGGCGCGTGACCCCGGAAGCGTAACCCGTTATAATCTTTTCAGGCAGAGGCGGGGGAGATTGGCGCCTCCCCCACCGGCCCGGTGACAAGACGCCGGACCACGGCCCCACACGATAAGGACATAAGGGTCCCTTGTGGGGGGGCTATCCTGTCATCAATCTGCGAGAAGCCAATCACAATTCACTATGATTGGCTTCTCGGTCATTTCACAATTGAAATACCCTAATGGCGTTCTTCCTTCCAGGGATCAGCGGAGTTGCTATACCCGCGCGTTTCCCAGAAACCGGGTTCGTCATGCGCGGCAACCTTCAGACCTTCCACCCATTTGGCACTTTTATAGAAATACCTGTCCGGCACCACTGCTCGCACAGGCCCTCCGTTTTCGGCGGGCAATGGTTTGCCGTAGAGGCTGTGCGCCAGAATAACATCGGGTTTCGCCACCTCCGACAGGGGAATGCTTGTTGTATAGCCATGCGCCGCTTCGATAATAAGAAAACCTTCGGAAATGGATGGCCGGGCATATTCCACAAGGGTGGAAAGACGAACCCCTCCCCATACCGAGTCCAGCAGTGTCCAGCCTGTGACACAATGTATATCACAGGTAATCTGCTTTTGCTCGAACCGGAGAAGATCTTCAAAGGTAAGGGTTACGGTCTTGCCCAAGTCACCATGAATGTGCAGCTGCCAATCCTTGGTTGTCGCTTTCCCCTCCTTGCCGCCCATATCAGGAATATATTCGATGGGCGTCTGACCTGGGGGCACGCGTGGCTTGCCGTCTTTCCTGACTTGCGCGGCCACGGACTGTCGGATGGGCTCGGCGAGCACCATAAATGTGCCGGGTAAGCCTATGCTGACCAGGGTTCCTGCCACACCGCCCAAAAACGTACGGCGTGAGATCTGCGAATCTCTGACCATGTCACCCTCCTTGGAAAGACTATTCTCTCAACCATTTGATTTTTAAAATATACCTTTTCGCCGTTGGGCAATATGGACGATTTCTGCCGTTGGATTACCTGTAGCACTATATCCAGACATAGTTCCAGACCTATTTCTTGGTTGGGCCGCATGTCCGGTTCAATCTGGGGCCATTCTATATATTACTTGGAGGAAAAATATTTTCAATTAAATTTTGATATCCTATCGTTTCGGCCTGATAAAGCAGGGCGAACGTAAACTTTCCCGTTCTGTAAGGACAGCCTTTTTTCCGGTTTTCAGGCAGGCCCGGAAAAGGAGGTGCATTCATGAGGAGACTCTTGCCGTACTGGAAGTCGTCGCAATCTACGCCCTCAAGTGTCCAATTGATATGCTGTTCATGGCGTGCCAGAATGAGAGAAAGGCCAAAACAATTGCGCCGAATTGCGCGCTGCGTTCGTCACGTTGCTTGGATCCTATCCTTAGTGGCGGTACCACCGCGTTCGTGGCAAAGGTGACGGGCAGGAAGTGTATCAGGTCCTCATAGGATGGGGGCAAGTTACACGAAAAGGGGCAACTTTTGGGGCAATAAAAAAACGAAAAAATTTTTATACAAGATAATTCAATATACTATAGAGTATTTTTAGCAGTCCCCCTCTCCGCCATAAATTTTGAACCCACTGGAAACAGTGGGTTTTTTCTTTTTGGCATGAGCTTTATTCCTGCGGATACAGGATACATTTGGAGCTCATCATGCCATCTGTCGGGGCATCTTCTCACTCCCGGTACCGTTCCTACCTGACGACCCATCGCGGTATTCTTTACTTCCGCATTCTTGTTCCCAACCATCTGCAATCACTGATAGGTAAACGCGAGATCAGACGTTCTTTGAATGGGCTGGACAGCCGTACCGCCCGTACCAAGGCGTTGCGGCTCGCTTGCTGCCCAACATTTTTTTGCCCTAGCTGATGATCTTGCCCATGAATGGATACATTCCACACAGGAAAAAACTATTCAATCATTTTGTATTACAAAAGAAAACATCAAATCTCTGGGTACATTTCTATTCGACTCCACACTGAAAAAAGACCTGTCTCCCGCTTCTTTGACCCTCCTGCTCCCCTCTTTTTTGAGGGAGCAGGAAGGAATTGCCTCTTCTACAAAAGTTTTTTCTGAAAAAGTTGAGGCTGCCGAGGCTGGTGGGGCAGGGGAGGAGCGTTTTTCTTTTCCAAGAGAAGAAACGTCTTCCGTGGAACCAACAGAGACAGTTCGCCGCAGAATCAAGTTGGAGGAGAAGGGTAGACTTCCGAATCTCAGGGAGGCTTTTGATGTCTACGTCAAAGCCAAGACGCTCACATGGTCAGCCGCAAGTGCCAAGGACATTCCTCCTCAGGTACGGCAATTTGTGGAAATCGTGAGAGAGCTGGAGCACGGTCGGGATATTCGTGTGGATGAGCTTTCCCGTGAGCACATCCGCAGCTACTTTGATACGCTGAAACACCTTCCCTGCCGCCTGTGCGGGCAAAGACAGTTTACGGGCAAGGGCTGGCTTCAGCTTGCCGATATGGGGCGCTCCGGGCAGATCGAACGGCTTTTGAGCGTGAAGACGATGGAAGTTCGCCAGACGAACGTGCGAAGTTTCGTCAACTGGTGTGAGTTGGAGTATCGCGGAGCTGTACAGGCCAAATACGTAAACTCAGGGTTCCCGAAGGTTCTCTCCGACAAGGACATCAGACGAAAAGGAGTGAAGCGAGAGGCGTTCATACAAGATGAGCTGAAAGCCCTTTTCGGGGATATGGGAAAGTACGTTCAGGCAACGGAAGGTGTGCCGTCACGCTTCTGGGCTCCGTTGATTGCGCTGTATTCCGGGATGCGGCTTGAAGAGATTTGTCAGCTCCACCTTTCCGACATCGTGAAGGAGGATGGAGTGCTGTGCTTCTCCATCAATGAGGAAAGCGGGGGCTCCGGGTATGTGAAGCACGTCAAGAGCTCTGCTGGTATCCGCAAGGTGCCTGTCCATCCTCATTTGTGGGATGAACTCGGACTGAAGAAGTTTGTTGCTGTACTTGGCGTAGCTGTCCGCCGTGCCGGAGTTTAGGGGTTAAGTGGAGGTCCACCTGAAAGATGCCGCGGCTCGTCCTCCCCTGAGGGGCGAGCGTGACGGGCCTCGGCCTGCCCGGCAGGAGAAAAAGTGTTGCTCACGGCTCGTCGGGACCGTGGCTTGGAGAATAGCCGGTTCTCGTAGGTGAGGGGGAGAAAGAGAAGAATATTCTCTGGATGGTGCCTGAGAATCACATCATGTGGGCATGAGAAAGAAACATAAAAGGGGCTGCTGAGCTTTTCAGCAGCCCCGGCCACTCATGCGCATGAATCTTAGAAAAGGCGAGAGTGGTGAACAGCCGGAAGTCTTTTACACTTTATGAGACCTCGCATTGTGGTTGCGTATTGAGCACACAGTGTTTAAACGCTCTTGCCCAGAGCGAAGGCCTGAGCAGGAAATGGTGTCTGGTTAATCGCACCAGCAGGCCAGACGCCGGGAGCGATGATCTGTCCCGCATCCTTCCAGCCGAGGTATTCCAGCAGTACTTCATAATAGGTGAGGATCGGGCTTTCGTTCCTAGGAGAATTGTTGGCGTAGGTCATCATCAGCACAGCTTTCTTGGGAATGTGTATTTCTCCGTTGATGGCATAGAAACGATCAACGACCGTTTTCAGTTGAGCCGAAATCCCGAAGTAGTACATGGGGGTCGCAAACGCCACCAGATTGGCGGGAATGATGTGTTCGCGCACCACTTCAAAATCGTCTTTGAACACGCAAGGGCCGTTCATGCCGCATTTGTTGCAGGCAATACACGGATGTACCTTGCTGGACGCGGCGTCAAAGCGGGTTATTTCGTGTCCGGCCTCTTTGGCCCCGTTGATGAAATGTTCGGCGAGGGTATTGGAGTTCCCGTTTTTCCGTGGGCTGCCGGTCAGTACCAATATTTTCATTTTTGCATCCTCTGTCTTGCTTGGTACGGTTGCCGCTGAGGCGGATGATAGCGGCCCGTCCAAAAAGACGCTTCCGGCCACTGCTGCTGTGGCGGTCAATGAGGCTTTGATGAATGCTCGTCGGTTCATGGCGCTCCTCCGATGTTTCCTTAATGATGCCCCTGAATGGGGTGTGGTATATACAGTTCTTCCAGAAAGGTCATTTCTTCGGGTGAAAGCCGGACGGATACCGCATCCACCGCGTCCTCGAGATGTGACATCCTGTAGGAACCGATAATGGGGGAAACCACCGGTTCTTTGTGCAGCAGCCGGGCCAGAGCTATCTGGGTTCTGGTGAGGCCGCGCTTTTCGGCCAGTTCTGAAAGCCGATCCACGATCCGTTTGTCCGCTTCCTTGTTCGCCCCATACTTGTTTTGCGCGAGGGCATCGGTTTCATACCGTGCCGTGCTTTCATTCCATGCCCGTGACAAACGCCCGGCCGCCAACGACTGTACGGAGTCAGGCCGACGCTTATATCCTTGCACAAGGGCACCATTTCTCATTCTTCTTCGCGGTATATCAGATTGTAGTGGTTCTGCATGGAGACCAACGTTGTCCAGCCATGCCTTTCCGCGATATGCTGCGCTTTCTGAAACTGCCAGGCCCACATTGCCGAAGCCCCGATATAGCGGGCTTGTCGGCTTTCACCACATCGTGCAGGGCTTCCATGGTTTCTTCGATGGGTGTGCCAGAGTCCCATCTGTGGATGATGTAGAGATCAACGTAGTCCATGCCCAATCGCTTCAGGCTGTTGTCGATCTCGCTTAGGATGGCCTTGCGCGACAGTCCGCCGCCGTTGGGGCCACTCCTCATGACGCCATGCACCTTGGTGGCGATGACAACCTCGTCCCTCCGGGCAAAATCCTTGATGGCGCGTCCCAGAATTTCCTCGCTTCTGCCGAGGCTGTAGACATTGGCCGTATCAAAGAAATTGATGCCCAGCTCCAGAGATCTCTGGATGATGGGTTTGCTGTGTTCTTTGTCCCGCGCCCATTTGTGTATTCAGCCTTCGGGATCGCCAAAGCTCATGCAGCCGAGGCACAGCGGAGAGACATCCAGACCTGTTTGCCGAGTTTCACGTATTCTTTGGTATGGGGCCGAAGGGAGGCTCCTTCTTTCGGCGTAGGGGATTATCGGGTCAATGGCTTTATCAAGTCTGATTAGCTGCCCGGTGCGAGCTGTCCGTCCCCCAGAGCGGCATGGACTCTGACCAGTTCATCCCTGATGGCGATGTGTTGCGGACAAACCGCCTCGCATACGCCGCACTGGACGCATTTGTCAGCGCTCTGCCTGCCATGCCCCCCGACCAGCCATTGTTCTTGGACACGCGCCGCGCGTTTGTCTTTATACAACGTCAGGTAGTTCATCGCGATGAACGATCCCGAGATCCCTATGTCGTTGGGACAGACTTTTGCGCAGTAGTTGCAGGTGGTGCAGGGAATGAGCGGAATACTGTTCAACGCCTTCTGCGCTTCCTGTATTGTGGTATGTTCTTCCGCGGACAGAGGAGCAAAGTTCCGCATGTATGAGAGGTTGTCCTCCATCTGTTCCAGATTGCTCATGCCGGACAGTACCGTGATGACCCCTTCGAGGCTCGCCGCGAAACGGATGGCCCAGGAAGCGTTGGAGGCCTGCGGATTTGCCTTACGGAAAATCTTCACCACCGGCTCCGGCGGGGTGGCGAGCATACCCCCCTTGACCGGTTCCATGATGATGACGGGTTTTTCATGCCTTCTCGCCACTTCGTAGCAGGCTCTGGACTGAACGGCGGGATTTTCCCAGTCCCCATAGTTTATTTGCAATTGCACGAATTCCATTTCCGGGTGCGCGGATAGAATCTGCTCCAGTTCCTCCGGCGTGGAGTGGAAGGAGAATCCCACATGCCTGATGAGCCCCTGCCGCTTTTTCTCCTGAACGAAGTCCCACATGTTGAAAACGTCAAAGAAGCGGGTGCGGCTTTCTCCAAGGTTGTGCAGCAGGTAGAAGTCAAAATAGCCCGCGCCCGTCTGCCGCAGCGACGTTTCAAACTGTCCGATAGCCTCTTCCCGGCTTTTGCACTTGATCCATGCCGCGTTTTTCGTGGCCAACTGAAAGGCTTCACGGGGGTGCCGCTCCACCAGAGCCTGCCGGATGGCGTCCTCGCTGCCGGGATAAGCCCAGGCCGTGTCGAAATAGGTAAAACCGTCAGCAAGAAAGCGGTCCACCATGACTTTGACCTGTTCCACATCTATGTTGTCGCCCCTTTTGGGCAGACGCATCAGGCCGAAGCCCAGTTTTTTAATTTCATATCCCAAGTGTGACATGATGCGCTCCTTTACTTGAGTTGCTGGTATTCTTCGTCAGATACTTGTTCCAGCCATTCGTTGGAAGCCCCTTCCGCCGGAACGGCCACGGCAAGATGGGAAAACCAGCTGTCCTTGGCCGCGCCGTGCCAGTGTTTGACCCCGGCCGGAATGTTCACCACGTCGCCGGGCTTGAGCGCCAGCGCGGGCTTTTCCCACTGCTGGTACCAGCCGCGTCCTCCGGTCACGAGGAGAATCTGCCCGCCTTTGTGGTGGATGTGCCAGAAGTTGCGGCAGCCGGGTTCAAAGGTCACGTTGGCGATGGCGACGCCTTCGGTGGACAATGTCTGGAGGTAGCTGGTGCCGTTGAAATACTGGGCGTAGGCGTCGTTGGTCTTTCCTTTGGGGAAAATGCCCTCGCCCTCGGCGTTCATGAAAGCCGCAGCGCTGTGGGTCTCTGCCGCGTGTGCCTTGAGGGCGAATCCGAAGAAAGTGAGTGCCGGAATACATACGGAAAGCAGAAACCGTTTCATGATAATCTCCTTATGGTATTCAGGGGGCCACCGTTTTTGCAGCGGCGGTTATCGGTCCTGTTGCAGAGGAATGGTCAATGTCGTTGTTTGGGGAGCCGGACCCCGGTGGAGAACGTCTCGACCGTCCAGCCCCTTGGCGTACAGCCATTGCTCGAGGTGCTCGGCGATTTCCAGGTTGTTCAGGTCGGCAAAAGGCGCGTGGGTGTTGCCCTTGATGCCTATCTCCGGAAGAAAAACCAGTGTGGCGTCGCCGCCGTTACGGTTGATGGCGTCCACAAAATATCTGGCACGGGTGCTGGCTATGCGCCAGACGTCCACGTTGAAAATATCGCTGGGCTCTGTGGCGATGTTGTCGCCATAGATGATTAGTATGGGCATTCGGGTCAGTTTCCGAAACGATTCTGATGAAACTTTAATAGGCTGGAGCATCTCGTTGGCGAGCGCATTTTTGAAGGGTATATCCCTCGCCGTCTCGCCTTCGGGAAAAACGAACTGGCCTGGTTCATAGGCGACGATGGCCTTGACGGCACCCGATGCCATGGCTGTGAACCAGCCGTATTTTCCGCTGTTGGAATGAGTGACCAGTACCGCCGGGCCAGTTTGCCGTAGCAGGGCGGCGGCTGTGTTGCCCATGGACGTCAGATATTCTGTTGTGCGCGCTTCCTGCCCCGTATTGAAGGTCTGCTGGCGGAAGAACTGGTCAATGGCGGCTGAGGTGGACGGGAAACGCACGCCCGGATACAGGGATGCCTTCTGTCCCGGAACCCAGATGCCGTTGCGGAAGGCATTCCAGACGCCGCGCTCGCTGGCCGAGGTAGGGTGGGCGCTCGCATCATCTCTGGCGGACGCAGTGTACCCGGCCCTGCCGCGCCGAGGCTGATCAATGATATACAACGGCCAGTCGCGCCGCGTCAGGAGGGCCTGAAACCCTTCGCGTCCGTCCGGCGTGGATTCCCAGCTTCTGCCGGACTGCCCCATGCCGTGCCACAGAATCAGCGGGTAGTTACGGGCCTTTTGCGGGATGTAAAACTGAGCATAACCGTGATCCCCGTGAAAGGTATCCCCGTTCTCCCTCTCGATTACCGTACCGCCGAACAGCAGGCTGCCCATGGTTCTCAGGGTGATGGGCTTCTGCTCCTGACCCGCGGCCATGCCGCCGTTTGGAAACGTCGATGCAAGTGACAGGGCAAGGAGGAAGGCGGCGCAGACAATTGCGATACGCTTTCCGGCAGCCTGTTCCGCACGGTTTCCAAACGTATGCGCGTGGATGCCGGCCATATCCTTTCCGTTTGCGCCGGAGTCCGAAAGCATATGAAGATTCACCGGCACATCTCCTCTTTTGTTTTTGAACGGTACTGTTTGCATGGCAGATTCCTTGTTGTATCGCTTGGTTATGGAGAGCTATTCGCGCTATCCGTTCTTCTCGTCTTTGAGCATGGCTGGCAGACCGTATGCACATCTGTTTCAGCGCGGCCTTGTCTTACTGTTTACATAGGATAATCCACCGTTAGCATGGCAGCCCTTCTTTGAGAGCCCTGTGATTTGGACTCTATCCGCCCGGCCCGCCGGAAAATAGGGAATTTCTCCACAGTTTCTGCCTATTACTCTATGTCTGACGGCATGACATGAAAGTCGATGTGTGACATCGAGAACATTGACGGGATACGGGATGGCATTATAGGAATGAAAGACGATGGAATACACAAAGAAAAAAAGATAAGCACGGGCGGCACAAACTGACAAACGCTTGGATAGTTGCCCGATTCTCCGTATAAACGGTTTTGCGATAAACAGGTTAGCCCCAAACGGAGGCAAGGTGCCATCATGACAAAGGTGATACGAGTCAACACGGGCAACAGTTGGGCCATTCTCCGGGACATCATCCTCCGGAATACCGCTTCTCGTTCCGAGAGCTATATAACGCCCATCAAAGGTTTCGAGTTCCACCGTCAGGTGAGCAACGCCGATCCCAAGCCGCATTTTTACGAGCCGGTCATCATTGTGGTGGTTCAGGGAAAGAAACTGGTAAAGATAGGGGCGGAAGAACACCATTATGGTGAGAACATCTGTTTTGTGTGTGGTGTGGACATGCCGGTTTCCAGCTGCGTCATGGAAGCCAGTGAAGAAGCACCCTACCTGTCCATGTCGCTGAAGCTGGATACCGGCCTGATCGCCAGTCTGGCGTCGCAGATACCCTCGTCGTCAGACTCCACGGTCTACAGGGGCGCGGGTACGCAGGAAGTCGATCCGGACTTGCTGGATGCCTTTGTGCGGCTGGCCGAATTGACGGAAAAGCCGGAACAGATTTTGGTGATGCGGGATATGCTGATGCGGGAAATCCATTACCGCCTGCTGGCGGGATCCTTCGGCAATACCCTGCGTTCACTCAACACTCTTGGTTCCCAGGGCCACCAGATTACCAAGGCCATTGCCTGGCTGAAGGAATTCTATAAAGAGCCGTTGCTCGTGGAGGACCTCGCCAACCGTTCGCACATGGCACCATCAACATTCCATAAATACTTCAAAAGGATAACGACACTGAGCCCCTTGCAGTACCAGAAGCAGCTGCGTCTTGGTGAAGCCCAGCGCCTTATGCTGTCCGAAGGCTATGACGTGACGCAGGCCGCCATGGCTGTCGGGTACGAAAGTGCGACGCAGTTTATCAGGGAGTATAAACGTCTTTTCGGCGATCCGCCGCGCAGAAATGTCATGAGCATGAAGAATATAGCGAAAGGAGCACCGCAGTGGGCGGCCATGTAGCTGCGGGGGATAGCCTCGCTTTTGAGCTGGAAACTTCCCTTGAAAAAAGAAATCTCCGTTTTGATAGAACTGTAAACGTACCATCAGCCGGGCATTACGCCCACGGAGATTTTGTGTTTGTTTTTATTGTAGTTGCCGTATTTTGCTGAAGCGTTCCTGTACCATTAGAGGAATACTTCCGCTGCTGGAGAAAACACCTGATACTTCTTCCATACGATATTCACGCGGGCATAACCATCGTCGGCCTGAACGGGGTCGGAAAAAGTACATTGTAGTACAAAAGTTCTTATTGGGATGTGAAGGTCATCGCGCCATCAAGGCGAATACGCCCCATCCAAGGTATTCACGCGTATACGTGGCATAACGTTTTGGTTCCAGGGTCAGCTGGGTTCGAACTTCTTTTGCAAAGTCGTCGTCAGGGTTCGCTTCGAGCCATCGTCGCATAGTGAGCCATTTGGCTGCCTCGTATCTATCCCAGCCTTCTTGGTCAGTCAGAACCATTTCCACAACGTCATAGTTGAGGTCGCCGAAAGATGCGAGAAGTTCTGGAAGTATGAGAAAGTCAATGACAGCATTGGCATGGCAAGCTTTGGCAACGTCTTCCGTTGGAGGCAATTGCCGCCAGTAGGGCTCACCGATGAGGATGATACCTCCGGAACAAAGACTCTTGGCCAGAAGCTTGATGGTTCCGGCGACACCCCCACCGATCCACGTGGCACCGATACAGGCTGCCACGCCGACCTTTTTCTCGGCGACGTAGCCGGCAGCATCTCCGTGGATGAATTTGACTCGATCTGAGACTTCGAGTTCTACAGCACGGAGTTTCGCTTGCTCGGAGAATAGCTGGCTCATATCGATGCCAACACCGGTGATTCCGTAATCACGTGCCCATGTGCACAACATTTCGCCTGAACCACTACCGAGATCGAGTACACGAGTTCCTGGTTCCAGACGTAATGCAGCGCCGAGAGTGGTGAGTTTTTCTGATGTGAAGGGGTTATGGATACGGTGAGCTCTTTCGGTAATGTTGAAGATACGTGGGATGTCCAAAGTAGAAACTCCTTGTGATAAGTGATGATTAAAAACGCTATGTTGTTCAGGCATTGGATGCAACCTACTTCTTGTTTCAGAAAAGAAAAAGCGCCCCGAGTGAAGCCTGGGCGCTTTTATTATAACTGTTTTTAATGGTGCTAATGATTTCGTATATGTTTTTCTGACAAGAAATATCATTTCTCCAAGTCGCTAAGTTGCGTGTCGCTCTGTGCTTTGCCCGTCCTTGATTGCGGGGTTGGTGCGGGGCACTTTTTGTTCAACCCGGCACCTGTTGTGTCTTCGCTCCTGTTTGTTGGAATAGCAGGTGGCAGTGAGCCTCGAACTGATACTCCGGGAGGTCCTGCTCGGCGTGGTCCTTGAACTTGCTGATCAACTCAGGCAGACGGTGAACGGATAACCCCCAACATGCACGCGGAATTGGCATGACGCTGAAATCGACGCACTCAGCACCGGTATCCGGCTACGCGAATGCGCACGGCAACAGGTGGAGAACACCCTCGAAGCCATGAAGCGAGAATGCGGCAGCCCCCGCAAGCCACTACCATCACATGGAGGACGCCCTGTTACAATGAATTGTTGTAACAGGTGCGGCATGGCGCAAAAAGAACTGTTAGACAATATTTTTTCCTTGGCTATAAGATTGTTCAAAAGCGAACGAATACAGGCGGGGATATCCTGCCGGAGAACGAGGCGCTATTGCCGGCAAACGCTGTCTCTGTTTTTCAATAAATGAAGAAGGATATTTTTTCCCTCTTTTCTTCCGTTCGCTGGAGGTATAGCCATGAGTATTGATTTTCGTGTCAGGCCGCCTGTCGAGAGTTACCGGGCGGCGGAGTTTTACACTAATTTTCAAGATGTTGAGCAGCGTTCGGCCCGTTTTGGGACACAAATATCACAATGTGCCAGAACCTTTTCTCTGGAATCACTGCTCGAAGAGATGGATGAGGCTGGCGTGGAACAGGCTGTCGTTCCGATCCGTAAAGGTTGCGGCGGAGACAACAAGGATCTCGTCCACCTGCTGGAACGCCATCCGGAGCGGTTCATTGGATTGGCGGGCATCGCCCCTTTGATGGGGGTTGAGGCCGCGCTGGAAGAAATCGGCAGGTACGTTATTGACGGTTTTCTTTCGTATGCCCGTCAGGATAAAGAGAATGATTACTCC
>OGZT01000538.1_pt1 | contig 30039 bp, 27 predicted proteins | sample 1576891 | NCBI WGS metagenome assembly OGZT01 (sample SAMEA3541521, study PRJEB24748) | human gut metagenome | biome: human gut; feature: human-associated habitat; material: faeces | place: China | collected 2012 | reverse complement strand
CCGATTCCATTCTTTACCTAAAAATTATTCATCCCCCAAATTTCCGTGAAGAGCCTTTATTTTACGGAATAGGAATATGATATTTCTTATTCATATTGATATCAGGGACAATCTGTATGTCGAAAGTTCTTGAAATAATCCCATCGCGATATAAGGTTTGACAAATGTTCTTTCCCATATAATCAGGATGTGGCCAATTGTCCCGATTGTCGCCTTTCGGCACATGCAATTCCAATTCACTAACATTCCTCTGATCTGCTAACTGGATTTGATTAAGGATATCTATATTCACTGCATAGCAATTACGAGGAGATACTCCTACTAAATTACTTTCCATAAATGCACTTCGACCATTAACTGTTTCCACCAGAACCATAACAGCAATCACTGGTGCTGCTAAAAAGCATTTGGGATATTCCTGTATCAGGTAAGCAAGACTCACACCAAAGATAAAAATATACCAAAACAAAATACCTATTCCCACATCAGCTCTGCCGATATACAAAGGGTTTGCCTTAGAACAGACTAAAACAAGATAAATCAAAACAAAAAACATGCATGTAAAACAGATACGGATAATTTTAAGAACACAAGCTGCAAATGCAGAGTGATTCTGACGTGCTGAATAAATAGTAAATAAAATAGTAACTAGAGAAAAAATCAAAAATATAAAATTAATCTGACGCAGGGATTCACCTAAAATTTTCAGTGTATCAAGTACAGGCGAGATAAATCCTGCTGTTGCTATACTTCTGGCCCGTCCACCGCTAGCTTCAAAAAAGAGTGATATAAACCAGACAATAAGGATAGAGCAATATAACGGATTCTCCTTAAAAATTCGTTTCCACTCCTTAGGGAAAAATAGTCTTTTCCCTTCTTTTCCCAAAAGTAGCACTCCAGTAAAGACAGCCAAAATCACACTTTGAAGAATATTCGAAAATATACCTAAGTATAAGATAAAAATCAAAATACTGTTTTTAACCATATTTTCCGTCCACACATTATCCTTCTTTAATTCATGTCGAAAAAAATAAAGAACTAAAGAAATATTAAGCACGGCAGGAATCAGATAATGAAAATAACAGGTTAAATCGAATGATCTAAACAGATAGTTTGACAAATCGCTTTTCTGCTTAAAGATGAAAAAATGAGATAAAAACAACACAATGCAGATGAGAGCATCCCCATATCGACTCTGATTACCCAAAGTACCTATAAATCGACTAAAGAGATAAATATACATAGTTATAAAACTGCTTACAAGCAGAGCTGATACAATAGTCACCGAAACCACATAATTTTTGACAATAGGTGTGACCACATATCCTGATAAATACCCCACAAGCGGCATTAATGTCTCCGGTAAAATTTTGATAGGATTAAACCCATGCCACATAGGAATAAAATGCCTCATATGTGAAAGATTTGCCCAATCATCGCCATCATAAATTATCAATGGATGTGCGCCTGTAAAAAAAATAAACATGCTGATAAAAATAGCCAGGAAAACACAAATATCCCAACCGTAATGCTTAAATTTGGTCAACATAAACATATTCCCCTTATCTTTCTTCTCTTACAATAAAAATCTGCCGCTTCTTCGTTTCCAAATAAATCTTAGCTATATAAAGCCCCATAATCCCCAGAGCCAGCAGGATCAAACCGCCCAGCAGCGTAATAATGCAGACCAGCGAAGGCCACCCAGCCGCCGGATCCCCATAAAGCAGCGCACGGATAACAATAAAAACCAGTGCAATGAACGACACCCCACACATGAGAATCCCCATGACGGAAGACAAATAAAGCGGAACCGTCGTATAAGCCAGAATACCTTCGATGGAATACTTGAAAAGTTTCCAGAATGACCATTTGGTTTCCCCAGCACTTCGCTCCACATTCTCATAGGCCAGCCACTTTGTGTGAAACCCTACCCAGCTGAAAATGCCTTTGGAAAAACGATTGTATTCGCCGTCCTGAATTACGGCATTCACCATCTGCCTGGTCATCATACGATAGTCTCTTGCTCCATCAACTATTTCCGTATCGGACAGTCTGTTGATGATTTTATAAAACAGTCTTGCACAAAAAGAGCGGATAGGAGGATCTCCCCTTCTTGTTATTCTCCGGGTAGCCACACAGTCATAATCTGACTCATGAAGTATATTCCACATTTTGGGCAGCAATGCGGGTGGATCCTGTAAATCCACATCCATGGTTACTACATAATCCCCCTTCGCCATCTTAAGTCCTGCGTACAGAGCTGCTTCCTTGCCAAAATTACGGGAAAAGGAAATATAGTGTACTGCATCAGATTTTTTATTCAGGTCTCGTAAAATGGAAAGAGTCTTATCCTTGCTTCCGTCATCTATAAAACAATACTCCACCTCTGCATTAATCTGGTTTCTGATCTTTTCAACAGTTCTGTAAAAGATAGGTATTGTGGCTTCCTCATTATAACAAGGTACAACTATGGATAACTTCTCCAACCTGATTGCCTCCTGAGCCTTTCACATCTTAAAATAAATAATTGATTCAGAATACGATATTCTTGTATTTAAAGATTAACTTTCCTTCCAATTTTAACAGGAAGTTTCACTAAATATTCTAAACGTGGATTATCAGTTAAATCTCTATTCCAATAGTGATAAGCAAAATCATAAAGGAACGAAATCCCTACTCTATAATAAAAGCGCCTATTTTTATCGATTCCTGCCGATATTCCACTATTTAACCATTTAGAATCGAAAGAAGGTGTATTATCAGAAACGTTAATTTCGTAAACGTGATAATTACAAAGAGAAGGCTTCTGTAATCCGTTTGAAAATAATTCAGGCCACTTATTAAACTCTTCTATGCTTTTAACCGTAAATAATGACTGAAATCTCGAAGGGTATTGTGGAAAATATAACCTTCTAACCAATTCAAATGTAATTTCAATTAATCTATCATCTACGGGACTCTTAATCCTGTGAAAGTCATCGACATTTATAAATGATGTCGTAGCATCTCCGGTTGATAACAAAGGAATTGTAGGACATCTATTATCAATCATACCTAGTCCAAATAATGACACTCCGTCCTTAAAAAATTGGGCAAATGGAGAACAATCATTATCTGTAACAACTTCATGAATATTCCTCAAATTTATTGTTTTACCTTCATTAAGACTATGATTGCGATCCAAATGATAAAGCAGCACTAAATAAAATACCTCCTGAAAAGATTCTGTATTGCCCATTTAGCATATCAACCTAAATGCCCCCTAGAATGTAATTCGTTTCCATGGTTCTATTAAATTGTTGCGATATGAATCAACATAAAATAAATTTTCTGGCATGTTTGGTTTAATTTTTATAAGAGGAACGTAGAAAGACTTAATGTCCGGATTAACCAATTTCACTCCTATATACTGATTTATATATCCTGACAAAATGGAATTAGATCCAAAAAGTCTAAATGGCCCAAACCGTACGCAGAATAAAATCACATTTGCAGCGATTGCATTCAACACAGCTTCTAAAGTAGCCTGAGAAAAAGCCTGTAATCGGTTGTGTTTAACATTATTATACTGCTGATACCATTGTATGGATTGAGTTGGACTTCCTTCATCCCAGTCTTTAAAAGGGAAAAATGGTTGCAAATTACCATATGTTCCATAAGAAACACTATATTCCCGTAAAAAACAGCATGTATTTAACTTAACGTAGTCTTTAGTATTATAAAGTTTCTTGTTTTCATGTATAAGATTAATAGCATCTAATATACATCGGCACTGATTTTCAAATTCCGTACAGGACAAGATAAGTAAGTCTCTCAAATAATGACTATACGTATTAAGTGAATACCTAGAAGGTTCAATATATAAAAATACTTCAGTCAACCGTCTTAACAAAATTAAAAGAACCTGCTCTTCATCTTTTATTTCTTGTGATGAAGTTCCCAATCCATTTTTTAACTCGGAGTCAAAGTATAGTCCAGGCCTCCATATAGAAGTATGTGTTACTCCGACTTCTGAATTCATTAATCTTATATCTTCAGCACCAAATACCTTTTCTACCCATTCTTTAAGTGAACAATTATTTGTATTTTTTTGCAAAACAGTTATCCCAGGAGACAAGGTGTAATCAGTCCCTTCGTTTCCGTAGATGTGAACAAAATATCCATCCGTCTCATATGCGTATCCTAATGGGCAATGTTGTTCTAATGGATCATTTGGGCTCCAGTTCGGTAATGTAGTCTTGGTATTTTTATAACATATGGCCCTCATTTTTGTTTTCTCCCTTATGTACCATCCCTTCATTCAATAGGAAAACAACAAAGCAGTAGCGCTATATTCCATGCATTACTGCTTCTTTATGTAGTAAACATTGAGTAAAGGATATATTTAATATGAATCTAGTTCGTAATAGTTTTCAATAACTTTTACAACTTTGTCCTTTTCATTTAATCAATGAAATTGAGGCTTATGTGCATATTCCCCATCAAACCACACAGAAGCATATTTTTCACGATCCTGAAGATATGGAAGCTTTTCCATTCTTTCTTCAAAATTACGAATTATCCCCAGAATATCATCCTCCTGCAGCATCGCTTTATATAGTAAAATCCGGATTTCAATCACATCGATTCGCACCATATCTGCAAAAGCATCTTTATGATTCCACACTTTCTTATTTTTCAGATTGAAATCCGAGGTTAACATGAATTGCTTATAACTCTGCAATTCATTGACTAAATTTGCAAACTGTTGTTCAAACTCATTCGAAAACCAAATAAGTTCCTTATCAAATTCATTTAATGAAGATAGTAACTTATTCATTTCATCTATGTGGATCATGCAACTATAATACCCGTCAGGAACTAACGTCGTATCAAACTCACGTAGTAATCCATACAACTTTTTTACTGCATTTATCTTTTGCGAAATCAGTTCTTTCTTATAATCAAGCTCATATTTTTGAGAAATTTCGTATTTTATATTTCGGGACGTCAAAAATGCCGTTAAAACAGCTGTGATCACAGAAATAATTATTGTGCTTAGCATATACGATAAATCAGACCTTTCCACATTCCTTATAAAAACATTTTTCATCCTTACAATAAGTTTACCATATCCATAATTAGTTAAGCTTCAAAGTGTTTAATCCTAAACTTAACACATGCAAAATCCCCTCTTTACTGAATACCCAGTAAAGAGGGGATTTTGTAATAATTCCTTTCTAATCCATATTAATGCTTTTATTTACTTCCATTACCTCACACTATGCTTTAGTTTAAAATCTCATTTATGTTTTTGTATTTTACCATACTGAAATATATCAAATATCTCTTTAATAGTAATATCTCCAGCAATTAGCTTATCGTAATATTTTATGTAGTTTATTGCTGGTACGTTAAGTACAGTTTGCCCTTGGAAAAGGTACTCCTTCTCAAGTTCCAAAAGCGCATGATTAATTTTATCCAAGATATAGTCTAAAATCTTTCGTTTTATCATCTTATAGTGACAAATCCGGTAAATTAAATGAAAATCACTCAGTAAGCCTGAATTGTTGATAAAAGAGTCAGCATAGTAAATATCCTTAGTTGCTTTAAGCATAGCCACATTACGATTATTAACCATATCATGAAAAGTGTACCATGGCTTTGGATGCATAACTTGTTCACCCGTATAATCTATTAAAGGGATATTACGTATTTTCCTAAATACCTCTATGAACAAATTTTCAGGAAAGCCCATGTCTTTTAAGGATAGCAACACAAGAAAGCGAGAATTTATCGTAAAATTTATCGGTTTATCATCCCAGGTAATAGAACTAAACTTTATTATTTTTCCTCTTTTTTCTCGTACCTCGGCATAAAGCGGTTGAAACCTAACCTGTTTGACGTTTCCTTCCTGGTTTAGTCCAAGAATAATTTCTAACCATGCACTTCCATGAAATATAAGGCTACGTATAGATTGACTAATAGCTTGCGTTAAGTTATTACGTAAATCTATTATACCCTTTCCGTATGTTGGATTTCCCGTTGCATCCCCATCCCCTAATAATTGATTTTTTTTGAAGGAAAACAAATCGGTTTTTCTATGATTTCTTTCCATCGGCATTACATCGTAAAGATTTGCATAGCTATCTACAATATTTGATATTAAATTGATATTAAAATCAAATGGTCCTTTGTACAAAATTAGTTCCAAATCTGTCAAATTTTTCTTTAAGCGTATTCCTGGCTTATCCGGTACCTCTTGTATAATCTCCGGAATGTTCATTGTTTTGCCTCCCAATAATAACTGTTACTTCTATATTGTAGTTCCGAAAGGACGTTTTTATTCAAAATCAAGACAGGGTACAGTTCCATAACCGCATCGATCCGTATATTACACCAACCTTGAGAAGTATCTATACAATTCTTAAGCACTAAATTCTTTTTATCGCCTTCATTCTCGAATGAAGATGGAAACATACTACGTTTACATTCTTCTTTAAACGCTGGAATCTTGTCTAAAGTCGTTTCCACTAATTTATTCCACTCAAAGCGCATCTCATCACCAACTGTTAGATTACAAGATTTCCATACTTTAAAAATCTGTAACACCTTTGCATCCAGTTGTGAATCTGATCTGACTGCAACAGTTTCCTTCCATTTTGAATCATTAATGATTTCTCCCCATAGTAGTACATATCCACTAATCAGAATTAAATCAATAATCGGCTTATATACCTGATTAAAAACCCATTGTGGATTCTTATCTTCCTTTTCAATTGTACGGGCTATAATTTGAGTATATGAAATTGCAATCTTCTTATATTTTTCATAGGTTTTGGAAAATCTATTTATTTTATTATCAACAATACATTCCAAAATCCACTGGTTTTCCATGTCAAAAAGTTGTCCCAGAATATCCATATTACGTTGCAACCACTGACCATAAACATCATGTTTAGCAATGACATGTTGCAAAACTTCCATCCTGATATCTGCCACATTAGTCATTAATTCATTCCATTTCTTAGAAAGATTTTCTTTCCCTTCCATCCATGGATATGTTTCCCTATCTCTCTGGTATTTCCTGCAATTTTCTTTTATGGTTTTAATCGCCTGGGCAAGTGCATCCCACTTACTGTGATATTCCCGCATTCTGACTAATACGAAAGCTGAAGCAATATACTCTTTTCTTTCAAGGAGCACATCGAGTAACTGCTTCATTCGAATAATCCCCTGTTCAAATGTATCCGTCCTTATTCGCTCTACTCCTTCAAAGAGCGCTTTTGCATGAAATTGAACAACAAACCAGTCTGGAGTCAATCTTTTTCCTGTAACCACTAATTCATTATTTATCTGTTCAAAAAGATTTCTGCATTTCGGTACATTTGAAAAAATTGTTTTGTGAAAATCTATATCCTCAAAATTTTTACATGAATCCGCACTGGTAACTTGTTCTTCTACATTAATACCCCTTAATTTCTTTAAGATTCCAACTAGATAGGATACATACAAAAAACCAATACTTTCTGCCGTTATAATTATAGAGTCCCCATATTGGCCTTTTCCCCATCCATTAATCCATTTGTTTTGAATGTCAAAAATATGATCTGCGATAAAATTACATTCTAACAAAGGAATTCCCTTCGAAAGGGCTTTCCCCAATTTTTCGAAATAGAATCGTTGATTCCCCAAATTTCCATCTTCTACTAAATGAGGAATTCCACTGATATTTATATAACTAATCCATTGCTCAATAAAATAAAGATTCTTCTCCTCTTTTGGTAATATTCCCCCACCAAGATTGACTGCCATCTGTCTTTGATATCCTGGAATTTCATACCATTTTAGATTAACTTGCTTGTACGGAAACCAAGATGAATTAAAAGGAATATTTTCCTTTATTTCCATATATCTCATTAAAAGAAATATATTACTACACATAAAGGACAGAAGAGATTCTTGAGCAAAATCCCCATTTGCAAATGCATTACGTTCCACAATCGCCATATCTCTCAAATTACTCAATGTTATACTTTGAATATTTTCTGCAGCTTTTCCTTTAGCCAGTAAGCCTTTTTTATTTAATATTTCAAAAGAATATTCAATTTCATTGTATTCATTTCGCAATAATCTAAATGCATCTGTCAGATTTAATGACTCGAATCCAAGTCTCCCAAATGCTAGTACTATAGCTATCGTAAAAATACTCCATACTCCAGTTAATAAATAGGATGTCGCTGATATTTTCCATAAGCGATAAACAAAACAAAGTGAATATGCTATATAAAATAGAACGGCTTTTACCCCAGCCCCAGTAATAAAACTGTTCACAAACAAATTAAAAACTTCTTCTGGTGCCTGCGAATATCTGGCTGAAAAAACTGCGGCAATATTTGAACAATACAAAGCCAACAATACTCCAGCTACGCCAATTCCAGCAACCACAATATTAATGAAATCACTTGCTTCAATATCTAAAGCCCATCCCAATGAATAATTCACAAATTCCAAAATATACAAAACTGCCTGTGACATACCAACTGAAACTGCTAAGGAAATGCAAACATCTCTCACAAGTGTTTTATACTGTGTCCAGTGTTGAACCCCTAGCAAAACACGAAAAAGCATTCGTTTCCCTTTAAACATGATCTGTTTACAATAATATATATATTTCCGCTTTTCCATATACGTGTTCTCCTGAATATAGTATTAACTTAATATAGTGCAGTGAATTCCCAAAATTAAATTAGTCGCGTTATACTTCAACATGCACCACTTTTAATATCTCCATTGTACTTAAGCATCTGGTCTCTATTCATTATAGCAGTAAGAATATATTTGAATATGATATCAGTGAAACCACATACTTTTGTCTGGTGTACTTACACATTTTATTTACCATCATAAATTTGCCAACAAAAACATCTTTAAAATGTGAATACAAGATATCTTATTTTTCTATTAATGCATATTTTGATTTACACGCTAGACTGCTAGTCACATAAAAATCCCCTCTTTACAGGATATACTGTAAAGAGGGGATTTTTATTCTATGGAACGCAAAATGTAATACTTTTTATTCATATTGACACCGAGGACAATTTTTATTGGGCAGATTGTAAAATATAACACAACAGCGGAAAACCCATATTAGTAATTCCTGTAAAATGTAAATCATCACAAATACATTACAGAAAGGACTACCAATATGAGTTACTTCCTTCTTACCATAAAAGATCGTTATCCGATAGAAGCATATGGTCTTGAAGGCTATTCAATCCTTAAAAATGATTCCAAGAATAAGATTTTATCCAACATAAAACACAATCAACAAGTAGTCGGCTCCTCTTCATTCCGTTACAATTTCATGCTACCGAAAATATTTAGCGATTCCATAATGGTATTCCCGCAGACAGTGATACCTCCCTTGCATCTTTATCTTTTACAACAAAAGCAACGCTAAATCTAGCACGAGTTACTGCAACATAAGATTTTGCTCTTGTTCGAGCTTTTAATTCATGTTTAGGATTTTTAATCCATTGTAATAATTCTCCAGTAGGATATATTAAAACTCTGTCAAATCCTAACCCTTTTGATTTTTGAAAATTATAGACTATCAGTTGACTAGTTAGATGAAAATCAATTTTGGTCTTCTTGCTATCCCGTAAAATAACAGGATGATAAATCTTATAATACTGGCTCACTTGAGATTTTTTTAAAATATAAATTCCATCATGATTGGTCTTTTCCATATTAGCAGAGCTGCAAGATAGCATTTCAGGATAAAATTTATTTGCGAATTCACAAATCTTCGGGATATTTCTATATGTCTTATTTAATGTCTTAGTATCTATCTCTATATCTAATTTATTCTCATTTATGTAATTGTCTATATGCCCAAAATATTTTTTATTCTTGTTATCAAAATGATTGGGTGAAATAGTTTGTCTAAGGTCTCCAGCCATAACCACATTAATTCCTACTTCATGAAGCAACTTTATAAGTTCAAAATCATAGCCTGCCATATCCTGAATTTCATCAATAAAAATTATTGAGTAAAGCTTAAACAGCCTTTTACTGGATAATCCTCCAGAAATTTTATTTAACTTAAATGCGAAATTTGCAAGCTTGTCAGAATATATACAATGCTTCTTATTAAGGAGAAATCGTCTTACATCTCTTTCTGGTATTCCTTGTGTTGAACTACCATTGACAAGTTGCAAACCATTAATTCGCTCTGTAACCATAAACTGCTGATATGGTCGAACACATTCCTTTAATAAAAAAGTAAACCATGGCAATATGTCAATATTATGTGGAATAAATCCATATTTTGAATAAAATTTCCTTTGAATTTCTAAAGTATTATCATCAGTAAATGTCGTTATTAAAATTTTATTATCTATACTCGAACTCTGATGAAAGGCAGAATCCACTAAAAAAGTAGTTTTTCCTGCTCCAGCTGCTGCAATATACAGTTTACTCATCACTTTTTACTGCCTTCATAATATAATTTGGATATTTAATCTTTTGGGAACTATTAAAGATTTTTAATGCACACTCAGTTTTATTTTTCTGCATATAGTTAAATAATTCTTCCTCATTTTTATAGGATTTGCCGAATATATCATTAAACAATTGAATTGAGTTCTCTTTTAATAACTTAGGTTCTAACGTATTATAGTTAAATTGTTTATTTCCAATTTTTAAATCACCAGTGTCAATATTAGAATCTATGCATATATCAACATATTCCTTTTTATTATCTCCTAGGTAATCAACATATTTTCTCTTTACTGCTTCATAGTCCCCATCGTTATCAGAAACAATAGCAGTCTTTATATGTAATTTATCAGCTATTTCCAAATATCTCAAAAAACTCAGCCCTTGCACTGCTATCACATCAATACCATCTTCAATAGGAAGTTTTCCGTCATGATTATCCCTATATGCTCTTTGAACAACCAACTCATCCGATGCCCCTTCCACTAAAATGGCTTTACGACAAAGAATATATCTTAAAGTGTCATATCCCGGCAAAACAGCAAAATATGAAGCTGCATTTAAATCCTTTATTTTGGTAGTACGATGATTTCTTAGTAAAATTAAATTATTCAACCCAAGCTTATTGGCTACAAAACTACTATGAGTGGATATAAGAATCTGTTTATCATCATATTTATCTTGAATTGCTCTAATCAGTATATTTAAATTAGAGTATGACAAATGACTTTCTGGTTCTTCAATTAAAATGATTGCTGCTTTCTGTGCTTTCTCATGATTAAGCGCCAACTCTGTTTTCAAAACACATTGCTTCCCTTTACCAATAAACATAAAAGGGATTTCTTTGACATGCATTGCAACATCTTTTTCCCATGCATTAATATTTCCCTGATTCGCTTTAAGCCCCACTTCATGAACTATTGCATTAGATGATTTAGAAATTTTATCATTAATTTGAGAAATTATTTCATTTTTGGAAAATTCATCAATCATCAAACGATGTGCCCTTCTTATTTCCATTATGTCTTCTTCATCTAAGCAATCTCGCACTAAACGAGAAATGTACACATCTGATCCGTTTTGGTAATGATACGTTGATGAATCAATAAAGACAGATTTGAACGGTATACTATACGTAGTAATTTTAGCGCCTGCAAAAGAAGTCCATGATACTGAATAATATTCCAAAGGCAAACTATATACTCCCTCTTCCATAAGTTTGCGATATTCCAATTTGTATTTCTCATCAAATGCAATTTTAAATGTTATTCCAGAAATTTCATTTGTTTTATCTAAATTATTTTTCCCTTCAAATTCGGGGCATTCCTTATTAAACACTAATTGAATGATGACTTCGGGCGGAGAAAGATGTGATTCACTTTTCTGTAAAGATTTCAAATAATCATCCACAGCTTTCTTATTAAATAAGTAAGGAGTCAAAATCTTCCTGATATTATTTCCACAATAATATCCAGACAAAGCCAAATGAATTGCTTGTAAAATTGTTGATTTACCTGATTCATTATCGCCAACCAAAATATTAAGGCTCGGATGTAATGTAAGGTGGAAATCGCCATTAAAACACTTAAAGTTGCGAATAGTAATCTCTTTTATTCCCATATCCCATAATCTCCTCAAATTTTATTTTTTTAACAAGTCATATTTTCGTTATAATTACCAAAATCTTTACATCCTCTTCTCATTATCATCGGTTAGATTTTATTTATAATGTATTTAATATTATTACAAATATATTATATCACTTTTAATCGTGATTTAAAATTGGCCTTTCCAATTCTCCGAAACCATAAAATGAAACTGGTAGGTCTTATCAATTATCACTGCATACACCGCACCATAAAATATCCTTATAGTCAAAAAAGGATGCCTTCCTATGTAATCTTCAGGAGGCATCCTTTTTATTATGACTTTGTTTGATTGTTAATGTTATCTTTTCCCGGTTATCTTTCTTTTTAGGAAATTAGCTATCTTCTTTGGCCAGTCGATATTTTCGAGGAATACCACGGGAACTTCGCATTTTTTCAGGTTCTGTCTCTGGAGCCATACGTTGAAAAGGCGTTCGGAGATGAAGCCGAAGAGGCGGGCTTCGTAGGTATCGTAGCTGGTCAGGTCTGTTCGCTTTTCCAGTTCGAAGAGGATGTCGAACAGCCAGGTGCAATATTTGTCGAAAAGGGATTTCTTCATGACGAACATATTGAGTATGTGCAGTTTTCTCTGATTCATTACTTTGGTGAATGCATCAGAATAGCCCGGATATTTTTCTGCGATAATTTTCTCTGTTTCGTCCAAATCCTTCTTAAAGTGTGCGTGTTCGTACTGGCTGCGTACGGTTTCTATGTAGTAGTTTCTCGTCTTTGGAAGAATGACATCATATTTTGTCAGCAGTTTTTCATAATCGGTCTTGGTAAATATGGCTCCCTTCTTCTTTTCTATATCTTTTGAATGAACCTTGTGCCCAAAGTACCGGCGATAGTGGCAAAGACCGATATATTCGCAGTCCAGATTTTTCCAGGCCCAGTATAAAGCGGTTAATTCACAGTAATTCGGATTTTTATCGGAAATATTATATCCTGTATTATCCGGAACATATCCTAATGCCGGATGCAGGGCGGCCCCTACCTGAATCGGTAAGTAAACTGAATCCTTGGGCATCCAGTATTTTTTGTGCGCCGCCACCAGTATTTTTATGTCCATCAGTGTATGTGTTCCTTTCGTGTAGCATCAGACAGTCAGACATCAGACGATGACATGGTAGGACTTTGAGACTTCTTTGTTTAACTTAGTTAGCCCGACCTTTTTAATTAAGGCTGATAGCATTCTCCTGATTTCTTACGATATACTTTCTCAAGTCCTCATGGAGTATTTTCTTGTAGTCCTCTACCCCAGGCTGATCAAACGCATTTACATGTTCCATGGCTCCTTCATAGGCAATGGTGAGGAAGAAGAAATACATGAGTGCCCCAATGTGGAATGGTGTCAGTTCGCTGATGGAAATGTGACAGCTCATCCGGCCTTCGTTTGCCAGCGCTTCTTCATTCGCTCTTCTTGCTGCGTCCAACATACGACTCATGGGGACCAGGCCACTGACATCTTTCTCATCACAGAGGACAGAGAGGTCTACAGGAAGATGCTCCACGGAGATGAACTGCACCAGCTTGTTTTTCTTTCCCTGCTGATGTTCCTGCGTGAGGGAATGCATATCCGTTGTTCCCACGGAAGCTACCGGAATACGACCGTTGTATACCACGTTCCCCTGCATATCATACTTTTTTCCCAGTGATTCACCTAAAAGCTGTGCATACCACCAACCAAAGGATCGAAGCTTATCCCCATAGGGCATAATAACTTCTGCAGTAATACCATATTCTTTTGTGGCAATATACTTAAGAGCGGCCAGTAAAAGAGCTGGATTTTCGTTTATTTCTTCAGAACGGCAAGTTTCCTCTACCATCTGCGCACCTTTAAGGAAACTTTCTATATCTATTCCGGCCAGGCTGGCAAACACCAGGCCTACCTGAGAAAAAATACTGAACCGGCCACCGATTCCATCGGGGACAGTGAAACAAGGGAAATGTCGTTCTTCTGCTAACGGTCGGATTCTTCCTTTTTCCTTATCGGTAATGGCCATGAGATGAATATCACAAACATCGGCAAGCAGTTTCTTTAATCCCCTTACTGCAGTAACCGGTTCGATAGTCGTGCCGGATTTGGAAATTACCAGAAACAGTACTCGCATCCGACGGTCCTTCAGTCGCTTTGCCTCCCTGGAAATACAGGAAGAAAGTTCTGTCAGGCTGACAGGATCTACATTCTGCCCAGCGAAATAAAACTGAGGATAGCCATTTCTCTCTTCTTTAGTAAGCTGATTCCAGTAAGGCCCGCAGAACAAATCAAAAAGCACCTGATTCCCCAAATAAGAACCACCGATGCCAATAGAAATTACAGCATCATAGGATTTGGCTCTCTCTTTTAAGGAAAGAAGAGCATTCTTTTCCTCTTCAGAAATCAGCACATTTTCTTCCAGCAAATAAGGAAGGTGTGGAAAAAGGACAAGACTTCCATCAGGCCCTTTACCAGTATCCCTAAGTTCTGTTACAGCATTCGCTGCCTGATTTATCTCGTCCGCATGTTTGACCATATTTTCTGGAGTCACACTCCAGGAGTGGTTCAGAAAATTCTTTATATCGATAAAAAGTTCATTGCTAATTGTCATACAAATAACTCCAAGCAACAAAATTACCTGCTTTACATAGATAATTCTATGGGTGATAATAGATAATTCTCATTATTGTCAGGCACTAATAATATATTTACTAGCATAACATAAAAACAGCAGGCCAAATACAAAGATCAGTCCACTGTTTTCATATAATCTTATAACTTTTTGCAAATTTCTAAAGCTCTCTCCAGAGCCTGATCCATATTATAATATTTGAAATCTGCTAATCGTCCACAACATGTGAGATTAGAAACCTTGTCTGCCAGAGCCTTGCATTTTGCATACTGCTCCTTGCTTTCCTTTGTCAGCACCGGATAGTAAGGCTCCATGTCCTTTCCTTCTTCATAGGGCAGTGGATATTCCAAAGCATAGCTGCTTCCCGGTTTATCCTGCATTGGAAGTTTCTTATACTCTGTAATTCGGGTAAAGCCTTTCTCCTGTGGGTAAGCTACCACCGGAGCGTTCTGGACACTGTCTTTATCAGAATACTTCCACTCAAACTTGAGCGACCGATAGGGCAGTTTGCCATACTGTAAGTGGAACAATTCATCAATAGGACCGGTATAGACTACTAGACCATCAAAAGGTCTGCCATCCACCATCACCTGATTATCTTTGATTTCCAGTCTTTTCAGTGCATCCTGACCCAGCTTTACATGAATATTCGGATGATGAAGAAGATTCTCAAAGAACCTGGTGAAGGAATGAACCGGCATTACCTGATAGGGATCATCGAAATAGCCGGTATCATAGGAGAAACGAAGCGGCACCCTGGCCAAAACGCTGGGATCAATCTCCTCCGGAGATACCCCCCACTGTTTTGCCGTATAGGGAGCATAGTCATTCCGGAAAAGAAACTCCGCATACTCACGCACCAGAGGATCCTCATTTCCAAGTACCTCTACAACCGTAGCAGTACTTCTCCCTTTAAAAGCCTCCCGAAGATGCTTCTTCAGCTCCTCGGCCTCTTTCTCAGGATAAAAGGTATCTATGGTAGTAAAATTGAAAGGCGTCGGTGTATACTTACCGCCCCACACCGCTCCGCAGGTCAGCTTATAGTCCTGCCAGTCTTCATAATGACACATATATTCATACAATTCCCTTTTCTTCGTGTGAAATGTATGCGGTCCATATTTCTGAACAAGAAATCCATGCTCATCTTCATAATCAAACATGTTTCCCGCAATATGGTATCGTTTCTCCCAAACATTAATGTGTCTACCTTGCTCTGCGAAGTATCTAGCAATCACTGCCCCAGACAAACCTGCACCAATAACCAGGACCTTCTCCATTAGAATGCTCCAAACTGTTTTTCAAATTCAGCCCAGGTGGGAAGATTCTTATCCTTATCTGCTAAAATCAGGTTCTCAATGCCGCCAATCTTTTCCAAAGGCCACTTGACGTTGATATCCGGATCATTCCACTTGATTCCCCCGTCATATTCACCATAAAACTTTTCAGAGCATTTATAAGATACAATGGATGGCTCCAGCACCAGATATCCGTGAGCACAGCCTGCGGGCACAAGGATTTCATTATGCTTTTCACCGATTAAATCAAAGCCCAGCCACTTCTTAAATGAAGGGCTGTCCTTACGCAGATCCACTACCACATCATACACATGACCATAGATGCAGCGTACCAGTTTGGGCTGCTGTTTAACCCGCTGGAAATGGAGAGCGCGAATGACTCCTTTATGACTGGTAGTATAAAAGATTTCAGCTAAATCATAATGAATCCCATTCTGCTCAAATACTTCTTTGGAGTAATCTTTAGTAAAACACCCACGGATATCATCTGCATTAAACGGTGTTACTTCAATTAATCCTGAAATCATTGTTTCATGAAATTCGAACTTCTGAATCATTTTTTCTCCTCCTTTTTCCACCATTCCATGGTACGCCTGCAACCTTCACCGAAAGAAATCTTTGCTTTAAACCCTGTATCTTTTTCCGTTTCTGAAGAATCAAAAGCTGTTAAAGGAAGATTAATTCCTGTAAATGGAATATCTCCAAACTTGAAATCCAGATTTGGAGCAATGGCCGATTTCATTTCCAGTAAAAATTCTTTCAGTGGTTTAGCATGGCTGCTCCCAATCAAATAATGATGGAAAGGTTTACCATTTTCAGCAATCAACCTAAATGCGCATGCAATATCATCAATATACACAAAATCATAATTCTGGGTTCCTGATGTAAACTGAGGACTCTCCCCGGCTATGCATTTGCGGATTGTCGTATTAACAAGCCTTGGACTCCTTTCACCAGGACCATAAGCATTTGTAATCTTAGGCCAAACCAGGTCAATTCCTTCTTTAGCAGCTATAGACATACACATCATATGCGCCACTACTTTACCACTGCCATAAATATATCCCAGCCCCGGATGATTTCCCTGCGTATAAGCAGCAGCAATCGTCTCATGCTCCATAATAGTACCTGCTGGAACAAATCGCTTACATCCGAGATCTTTGGATACCCTCATGCAGTCGATTGTCCACTGAGCATTTTGAAGCTGAAGTCGGGTATCTGCTCTTGCATTACCAGCACTTCCTGACCATGCAAAATGATAGAACGCCTCATATGTATCTGCAGGAATAACTTCTTTTAACTGTTCTGCGTTGTCCAATTCAAAAGGAATAAAATGAATATTATCACCTATAGGGATATGGTCATTATGATTTTTTTTTGCTAATGCAAATACTTCGTACCCATTGGCAGCCAGTTCTTTTACGACTGCTGCTCCAACAAACCCATTAGCCCCTGAAACAAGTGCTTTTTTCATTGATTTTCTCCCAAATATACACGAATTTCCCTATCCATTTCAGCGGGTATATCTCCCTTATTCAGCCACATTTTTGTCCAATCCACCGTCATTTTTATAGCCTCGTCAATATGCCAGCGTGGTTTCCACCCAAAAACGGATTTAATCTTGGAACAATCCAGCTTAAGAAAATTAGCTTCATGAAGTGCATGCGTTTCTGCCTGATTATCCCAAGTAAGGTTCTTTCCCCAGGAAGAACAGAATAAGTTGACCAACTCGCCGGTAGTTACACAATCACATTCATCCGGTCCTACGTTATACCAACCTGCATATTTTCCATCTTCATACTGCTTCTGAGCAATCATAAGATAAGCAAAGAGTGGCTCCAGCGCATGCTGGTATGGACGAGTAGAATAAGGATTGCGGACACCGATGGGCTTTCCTGCCTCTACGGCACGGACACAGTCAGGAATGATGCGATCATTGGCAAAATCGCCGCCTCCGATCACATTTCCGGCACGGGCTGTGGAAATGGCCGTATGTCCATCAGCAAAGAAGCTGTTTTTATAAGAATGTGTTACCAATTCTGAGCACGATTTAGAATTGGAATAAGGATCAAACCCATCCAAAGGCTCATTTTCCCGATAACCCCAAACCCATTCATTGTTGTGGTATACCTTATCTGTTGTCACATTAAGGAAACTTCTTACGCAGGGATGAAGTCTTACACATTCCAGTATATTTACCGTCCCCATTACATTAGTTTCATAAGTATAACGAGGATCCTTATATGAATCTCTCACGATAGGTTGTGCAGCAAGATGAAGAACAATATCAGGCTGAGTTTCATCAAACACCTTTGACAAATGCTCTATATCCCGAATATCCCCAATTATTGAATGCATGTTTTCTTCCAAACCTGCAAGAGAAAAAAGATTTGGATTGGTTCGCGGATTCTGGGAATACCCAGTAACGACAGCTCCAGCATTAATAAGAATACGACAAAGCCAGCTGCCCTTAAATCCTGTATGTCCTGTTACAAGAACACGTTTCCCTCTGTAAAATTCATTGTCGAAATAATTCATTAGTCTGCCCACACTCTCCAAGGTGCTTTGCCAGAAGCCCAAAGTTCTTCAAGCTGCATCTTTTCTCTGATTGTATCCATGCACTGCCAGAAACCTTCATGCTTATAAGCCATAAGCTGTCCTGTCTTAGCCACCGTTTCCAATGGTTCCTTTTCCAAAACCGTACTATCTCCCTCAATGTAATTGATAAATTCTGGCTGACATACCATATAGCCAATATTTATAAGGTTTCCATCTCCCTTGGTCTTCTCACGGAATTCACGAACAAACCCTGCTTTGTCAATATCTAAAACTCCGAAACGCTGTCCTGCATTGTATGCAGACATGGTCACAATTTTGCCATGCTTCTTGTGAAATTCGACTAATTGTTTAATATTGATGTCTGCCACACCATCACCATAGGTGAGCATAAAAGGTTTATTGCCAATATAATCTTTAACTCTGCGTACACGTCCACCTGTCATAGTATTTAAACCAGTATCTACTACTGTGACTTTCCATGGCTCAGAATGGGTATGATGCACAATCTGTATTTCTTTTCCACTGGTAAAATCAAAAGTTATATCAGAAGTATGCAAAAAATAATCAGCAAAATATTCTTTAATCATATGCTGTTTGTACCCTGCACAGATGACAAAATCATTGAAACCATAGGTACTATATGTTTTCATGATATGCCAGAGAATAGGCATTCCACCCAATTCAACCATTGGCTTTGGGCGAAACTGACTTTCCTCACTAATTCTTGTACCGAAACCACCTGCTAAAATAACAACTTTCATGTCTAATGTCTCCTTCCTTTTATTAACGTTTTACTAATGAAAAATAAATCTTCTTCATAAAATTTCTCCGTTTAGAGCCTTTGGGCAGAAGAATATAACCAATGTTCTCGAACCGGAACTTCATACTGAACAATAACCTATCCAACATATGTTGAATCATACCATCCGGAACAACTGTCTGTTCGAAATAAACAAGCTGTAACTCTTTGATACGATAAGCACTTTGTTTTCGGAGAGAATAGATAAAGATACCATAAAGTATTTCTCCCATATATCCTATAGTTCGTTCATATTTCTTTGCCAAGCCATTTTTATCCAGTTGTTTTTCCAAATCAAATAGAATAGAAAATTGAAATTCACACATCTGATAAAAAAGCGATTTCTTCATAACATAACAATTATAACCACGATTCCACTTTCCTGCCAGATACTCCTTAGCCGCTTGGTCATATTCGGGAGCCAGTCGATGAATCGTTTCTACTAAAAGTGGTAATACCCTCTTATCAATAAAGACCCCGTCATGGGCTGCCCAGTGATCATACACCGAATGCTGAAAGCCCCGTGGCGTCGGAATCCGATTCACATCGGCCGCTTCATTCACCACCGCATCACAGCCTTCTATGATATCCCTCATGCGCTCCTCATTCAGTAAATCATATTTGGCTATGGAATGGCTATCAAGCATCCCTTCCATGACCTGTTCCTGCGCATTGGCCCGGAACCGTTTTTTGATGAAGGTCAGGTACCTGCGATAATGACAAAGCCCGTAATAGTCAGCCTTCTCATTCTTCCAAGCCCAGTATTGTACCGTAAACTCGCAGAATGAATTTCGTCTGTCAGAAATGTTATCGCCTGTGTTATCCCCCAGGTATTTTGAACTGCTGCCGGTATCGAATACAGCGCCGCATCGCACCGGGACATACAGCGGGTTATGTATAAGAGTACTATCCGTATCTATCCGGCGCGATACGAAAATTTTGATATCCAAGATTCTTATCTTAACCTCTAAGCAAAATTAATGGTTAGCAAATAAATAATATATCTTTTTAGAAATACGCCATGGTAATGAATCTTTGGGAATGATTTTCTTAACGAATTCCCTCCGTGCAGTCCCTTTTGGCAAAAAAACATCTGCAATACGTCGAGGAAGGCTTTCTCTAAATCCACCATGTCTCTTAAATTCATATAAACCATTAGCTACATTCCAAGATAATTGAGCAACAAGTTCCTCATAAAATGGTGATAATCTTGCAAATCTCCAAAAAACAACGCCAAAATCTGCATTATTTGTCCACCAAGGCTTTGGATGCGCAGCATAATGGATTATAAAGGGCTCTTTCCTAGCCTTCTGATATTCAAGATAATCATCTAAAGGTGCCATCTCAACACACTTTTTAATAATTTCACTGGTATAAGTAAACAGATTCCACCTTGGATCTAAAAATAATACCTGATTGCGGAAAAGAGAATTAAGCATATCCTGTTCATATACTCTATATCTTTGGATATCAATTTCATGTAATATTTCTTCGCAAGAATACTTACTTCTAATTCTCGCCAGATTCAAAAGAATTACACCTGTATTGCAATAGTTATAAGGATTATCCAAGTGCAAAACATTTTTCGTATACTCTAATGTTCCTGGCACTACCCCATTGATATAGCCACCATAAACTACATCCCGAACAGCAGCCATCATATATTTATCCACATCTGTATCATAGAGCAGCGCTAAGTCCTTTTCGATAATAGTATCTGCATCAACCATTAATACTTTGTCATATTTAGAAAGTATATATGGAATAATAACTCTAACATATAAGTCCTTACTATATGCTGAATTATTTACAAATAATTTAGCACCAGATAACAAAAAGAATGGATTATAAAAACTCAAATGGACATTATTATATTCCTTTACGATTGAGTTTAGTATCTTTTTATTATTTTCAGAAATGTCCTCGGATAAAACTATAAACTCATACTTAATATATGGATTTATTGATTTCAAAAACGAAATTAGCGATACTGAAAATGTATGTACGTAATTATTATTAAAATTAGAGGCAATAGTAACTTGGTCTTTCCCCCAAAATGGTTTTAATGGAGTATTTTTTTCTGGATGCTCAATAAATAAAAGTTGCTGATTCTTAAACCTTACATCTTTCCTCTTAGTAAGGTAGAGACAGTAAATTCCAAATAACCTTTCACCAATAGTTCCAGGCGTACGATATTTCTGTAACCCATATGTACTCATATCAATTCTTTTTTCAAGCTCAAAAAGAATTGAAAATAACCATTGGCTATATTCTTTGAATATCTTTTTACTCATAATCCAACAATTATACAATCTTACTTTCTTACTATTCATATACTCATGAACAATAGAATCCATATCCGGATATTTTTCATGTATAATCTTGATGGCTTCATACATATCTTCAATATTATGGTAATCTGGGCTATCTTTCATCGCCTGTAAATTTGATTTTGGAGAATCAGTAGGCGCACATGCTATAACATCAAAATTGTCAGTTATCTCCTGAATCGACTGATCATCAAGTTTAAACTTCTTCCGTACAGCATCAGTTAAATAATCAATAGATATGCATCCATTATCATGTTCGCTTTTAGAAACTTTATGTTCTTTGCTGTCAAACGATAAATATCTCCTGTAATGGCATAATCCATAATAATCCGCATCAATATTTTTCCATGCCCAATACTGAACGGTTAGTTCACAATATGACATACGTTTATTAGAAATATTATCACCGGTATTATCTCCCAACATCGTAATTCCTTCACGATGATCAAAAACTGCTCCACATCTTATATTCACATATGGATCATCATTAATTGTCACACTATCTAAATCAATCCGATTAGATACAAAAATTTTTACATTTTTTTTCATAAGTTGACACCTCTTAACACGAATCATCAATAACAATTAATACAATTGAAATTAACTTTCATATTCTTTAGAAACAATTTCAGCGTTTCCAATATCTTTAACACTTCCATGCTCCAACCAGATTACTTTGGTGCAAAGCTTTTGAATGAGCTTGATCTCATGGGATACCAGAATAATGGTAACTCCATTTTGAATCATTTCCTTGATTCGTTTTTCACATTTCTGCTGGAATTTATAATCCCCTACAGACAGTACTTCATCCACAATCAGTATATCCGGCTGTACCATAGTAGCTATGGCGAATCCCAGTCTGGCGTACATGCCGCTGGAAAAATTCTTAACCGGTACATCTACAAAGTTCCGAAGCTCTGCAAAGTCGATAATTTCGTCAAACTTGGAATCCATGAATTTTCTGTCATGCCCCAGGATGGCTCCATTCAGGTATACATTCTCCCGGGCCGTCAGCTCCGGATCAAAGCCGGCCCCCACTTCAATTAGCGGTGCAATGGTTCCTTTGGTAATGACTTTCCCTTCCGTCGGTTTCAATACCCCCGCTATGATTTTCAGCAGGGTAGATTTTCCTGCCCCGTTAAGGCCCACGAGACCGACGATTTCTCCTTTATGTACATCAAAGCTTACATGAGAAAGGGCCACGAAATCATTATACAGAAGTTTACCTTTAATCAATTTAATAACATATTCTTTAATTGAGTCTACGCGTTCCACCATAAGATTGAAATGCATAGATACATCATTAACTTCAATTGCTATATCTTTCATTTATTTTGTTATCCTCAAACATAAAGAATAAAATGATTCTCATATTTCTTAAATGTCCAGACTCCTGCCACCGTCGCAGCAACAGCAAATCCAGTACATTGGAGTAACAGCGAAAGGTCAGGCAACGTCCCACTATATAAGGAGATTCGAAATGCTTTGCAATAATAATACAGAGGATTATAGCTTAAAAGCCAGCTGTATTCGGCAGGAACAATTTGTTCCGGATAAAAAATGGGTGTTGCATAACTTAAGAGGCTAATTATCACCCCATATAAATGAAACACATCCCGGAAATACACAACCATTGTTGAAAGTAAAAGCCCTAACCCCAGACAAAAGAAAAATAAAAGTACCAATGGTATAATGAATGTAATTATTCCCCAGGATAAAGGAGCCCCCGTAAACAAAATAATGATAATCAGTGCTGGCAAAGTAAATAATAAATTAACGCAACTGGATATTACTCTTGATAGCGGGAACAGGTACTTTGGAATGTAGATTTTCTTCAATAATGAACCATTTTCTATAATGGAAGTCATTGCAAAAGTAGTGCTTTCAGAAAAGAATGTAAACATAATCTGTCCTACAAGCAGATACAATGGATAATTAGCAATAGAAAATCTAAAAATGGTTGAAAAAACCATAGCTGTAACAGCCATCATAAGCAATGGATTTAAAACACTCCATAAAATTCCAAGTACAGACCTTCTATATTTCTTCTTAATATCACGAATAACCAGTTCACGAATCAGAAATCTGTATTTGTATATTTCTGAAATAAAACTATTCATGTTTTTCCTCTCTCAAAAAACGTATTCCGACATTAAACAAAATACATTCATAAATAATCTCTTATTTGAGTTCAACATCCACTTTGTTTAATGCCCTATCAATCACCGCATCCATATCGTAGTACTTATACTCTCCCAGACGGCCTCCGAAGATAACCTTCTCTTCTTTATCAGCCAATGCCTTGTATTTCTTATAGAGACTGCTATTCTTCTCATCATTCACCGGATAATAAGGCTCATCGCTCACCTTCCACTCTGAGGAGTATTCCCGGCTGATAACTGTTTCGGGCAGATCATTGCCATTAGCGTCCTTGCCAAATTCAAACCATTTATGTTCGATAATACGGGTCCATGGTGTTTCTCTGTCTGTATAGTTAACTGCGGCATTGCCCTGGAAGTTTGGCTTATCCAGCACTTCGGTTTCAAAGCGGACACTTCTGTATTCTAAAGGCCCCAGATTATAATTAAAGTAAGCATCTATCGGCCCGGTGTAAACCACCTTATCAGCCAGCTTATCCAGTTCTTCCTTGCTTTCCAGATAATCGCAATTAAGCTTTACCTCGATTCCTTTAAGCATATTGGCAACTATATTGGTGTATCCACCCACAGGAATCCCCTGATAAAGAGCATTAAAATAATTGTTGTCAAATGTCAGACGAACCGGGAGACGCTTGATAATAAAAGCCGGAAGTTCGGTACAGGGCCGCCCCCACTGTTTTTCTGTATATCCTTTAATCAGTTTTTCATAAATATCGGTTCCCACCAGGGAAATAGCCTGTTCTTCCAGATTCTTTGGATTTGTGATTCCAGCAGCTTTTCTCTGCTCTTCAATCTTAGCCGCTGCTTCGTCCGGTGTCACTACGCCCCACATTTTATTGAAGGTGTACATATTGAAAGGAAGAGAATACAATTCGCCATGATAATTAGCTACCGGCGAGTTAGTGAATCGATTGAATTCTGCGAACTGATTTACATAATTCCATACTGTTCTATTGTTGGTATGAAAAATATGGGCACCATATTTATGCACATGGATTCCTTCCACATCTTCTGTATATACATTACCGGCAATATGAGGCCGTTTGTCTACCACAAGAACGGTTTTCCCAGCTTTTACTGCTTCATGGGCAAATACAGCTCCAAAAAGTCCTGCTCCAACAATCAGATAATCGTATTTCACGGATTATATCCTTTCTATGTACAACATTATTCCTACTATTATTTCTTATATCCTTCTGGATTCTTAGCCTGCCAGTTCCATGTATCCCTGCACATGTCTTCCAGTGTTCGTTCCGCATGCCAGCCAAGTACATTCTGTGCCTTGGTTGAATCTGCCCAGAATTTCGGAAGATCTCCCGCTCTACGCGGTCCGATTTCGTACTTCACTTTGACTCCGGTAGCCTTTTCAAATGCATGAATGATATCGAGAACGCTGTAGGGAGTTCCTGTTCCCAGGTTAAACACTTCAACGCCCTTGTGGTTAGCTGCATATTCTACCGCCTTCACATGGCCGTTCGCCAGGTCCATTACATGAATGTAGTCGCGAAGGCAGGTTCCATCCGGTGTGGGATAATCCCCTCCAAACACTGTGAGATGATCTCTTCTACCAACTGCCACCTGAGCAATATAAGGCATCAGATTATTAGGAATTCCCTGTGGATCTTCCCCAATCAGACCACTTTCATGGGCCCCAATTGGATTGAAATAACGGAGCAAAATGACGGATAATTTTGGATTCGCTTTAGCGGCATCTTCCAAGATTTGCTCCATCATGACCTTAGTCCACCCATATGGGTTGGAGCAGCTCCCTCGATGCATAGTTTCCACATAAGGTGGCGTATTTTCTTCCCCATACACTGTAGCTGAGGACGAGAACACAAACTGATTAACGCCTGCTTCTTCCATACACTCCAAAAGTGTCAGAGTGGTATCTATGTTATTACGGTAATACTTCAAAGGAAGGCGAACCGATTCCCCCACCGCCTTAAGGCCTGCAAAATGAATGACACAATCAATGTGATTTTCAGAAAAGATATGACGCATCTTTTCCTTATCCTTGACATCCGCTTCATAGGAGACTACTGACTTTCCTGTAATCTTTTCTATTCTGCGGACAGCTTCCGGACTGCTGTTACTGTAATCATCCACAATTACCACCTGGTGACCGGCATTGAGCAGTTCCACTGCGGTATGTGAACCAATATATCCCGCACCACCGGCAAGTAATACATTCATTATGTTCATACTCCTTTACTCAAAATCACACTATCTTATTACCCATATTGGAATAATATCAAGACAGATTTCTTACCACATCAGACAGATAATTTTTAAATGCCGGGCCCAGATCATCCCTGCGAAGTGCATATTCTACGGTAGCCTTAAGGAACCCCAGCTTATTGCCTGTATCATAACGCTTGCCCTTGAAATTATAAGCGTAGACATTTCCGCTGTGCGCCATAACCTTCAACGCATCGGTAAGCTGAATTTCTCCCCCTTTTCCGGGCTTCGTATGTTCCAGTATTTCAAATACATCCGGGGTAATAACATATCTTCCCAAAGCAGCAAGACAGCTGGGGGCTTCTTCTACTTTTGGTTTTTCCACCATATCTTCTACATAAACAAGGTCAGTGTCTTCCGTGGGATTCCCTTTTATGATTCCGTAGGAGGAAACCTGTTCTCTTTCAACCAGCTGACAACCCACAATAGTGCCTCCGGTTTTTTCATATTGTTCAAGCAGCTGTCCCAGGGCCGGTGTATCATCTCCGTTATACACCAGGTCATCCCCCAGAATAACTCCAAAAGGTTCCCCATCAGTAAAATCTTTAGCACAGAGTATAGCATCTCCCAATCCTCTCATGTGCTGCTGCCGAATATAATGTACTTTAATATTCGCTACTTTACGCACTTCGTCCAGTAATTCCATCTTGTTGTGCTCAAATAAATGCTGTTCAAGTTCCGGTGATGAATCAAAGTGATCTTCAATGGCACGTTTTGCATGTCCGCTGATTATCAGTATATCTTCAATTCCACTGTCTAATATTTCTTCCACTATATATTGAATAGTTGGTTTATCTACAATAGGAAGCATTTCCTTTGGCATGGCTTTTGTTTCTGGCAAAAAACGAGTTCCAAATCCTGCCGCTGGAATGACTGCTTTACGAATTTTCAATTTTTATCCATCCTTATATCTGATTAATAAGCACCACGACTGTGAATTACTGCGAACAATGTGCGCCAGATGAGAATGATATCAAGCCATACACTCCAGTTATGAACGTACCACATATCCATGGCCACGCGCTCAGGATATGTGGTATCACTTCGACCACTCACCTGCCAGAGGCCTGTGATTCCAGGGAGTACCATGTAGTATTCTTTAATATACTGTTCATACCTAGGCACTTCTTTCTGTACAATCGGACGGGGACCTACCAGAGACATTTCCCCCTTCAGTACATTGAGAAGCTGCGGAAGTTCATCCAGACTGGTCTTTCGAAGAAAAGCACCGCTTTTCGTAATGCGGGGATCATTTTTCAGTTTAAAATCCCGTTCCCATTCTTCTTTTGCCTTTGGATCTGTGGCCAGAAGTTTTTCCAGTCGTTCTTTCGAATCTACGACCATAGAGCGGAATTTGTAGCAGTCGAATTCTTTTCCATCCTTGCCCACCCGGCGCTGTTTATAGATTGCCGGTCCTTGCGAATCCGTTTTTATCCATACACAAATTCCAAGAAATAATGGGAGCAGGAATAAACCTCCACTAAGCGTCAGAACAACATCAAATATCCGCTTAATAATCTGATTCAGCCGAAACGCCAGATTATTTTTAATATTTAAGAGCATAATCCGGGTGTCAAAGAAAGATTCCACTTCCACATTTGACATCGGTACGCCTACCAGATTTGGAACTACGCTTACATAGGGAACCAGTGTCTGTGCCCGATAGAGGAGATGATTCAGCTGGTCCTGTGGAAGTCCTGGTGCCGCAATGATTACATCCTGAATTCCGGTTTCAGCAATCACCTTTTCCAGATCATTAAAACCTCCAAGAATCGGATATACATCGGCATAGCGGGAAGATGGTTCAAAGTCCTCAAGGAATCCGGCTACCCTATAGTTAATGAATACGTTGTTTTTTCCTTCATCAATCGCTGCATCGGCTGTCTTTCCGGCACCTACTACCAGAACAGGAATCTGAAGTCCTGGAATCCGTCGGATAATCAATGCCGTAATATATTTTTCTACCACTAAAAGAATATAGACGATGATGGCAAATAATCCCACATAAAGGCGTGATACCTGACCGGATACCTGGGTAAGGAACATGAGGATGATGGAAAATGCAATAGCCCCCAGGCAGGCTTTAAACAGTTTTTCCAACATCTGTGCACTGGTATAATGTTTGGAATATATTCCGGCAAATGCCAGCGCCAGAAGGAATACAGCAGGTGTCACTATATAGATGTATATGGCGTTTACCTGAAATATATTGCCCATCAGGAAATTTCTGATATGGAAGGCTATCCATTCGGCCAGTAAAATCCCCACATAATCTCCGCAAAGATATATGGCTTTGCTTATAAGGCGAATCAGAGAAGCACTGCGAGGCTTCTTTTTCTGTTTTCTTTCTGCATGGTTAATCCACTGCTGCATGTTTTTCTCCGTTGTTAACTAGATATACAAATTTCGACATTCTCGTTATAGTCAAATAGGTATCCCCTTTCTTTAAATTGGAGATACCTATTTCAGTTCGTATTGCTTTCCAGCATATGGTCGAGTATCTGGACGATTTCGAGTGCGCTGTCCTTTTTATCATTGCCACAGGCAAGTGCCATTTGCTTGAGCTTATCTTCATTTTTTAGCAGACCGTCGACTGTGTCCGCCAGTTCATTTTTCCTAATCCAGACAGCACATCCCTGTTCTTCCAGGTGCTGTGCATTGGCCCGTTCCTGTCCGGGAAGGGCGTTGACCAAAACCATAGGCAGATTCATGGTCAGCGCTTCTGTACAGGTGAGCGCACCAGGTTTGGTGACGATGAGTTCACTCTTACTCATCATTTCTGCCACTTTATTGGTATAGCTGTGCAGATCCACCGGATGCCGGAGGCTTGACCGGATAGATGCCACTTCTTCATATAGATTGATATTCTGTCCCGTAGCAATAATAAACTGGCTCACGGAATCAATCTTGTCCAGACGTAGAAGAGTGTCAGTAATATTCCCCAACCCCAGACCCCCACCCATGATGAGTACGGTCCCTTTTTCTTTAGGACTTGGATTTTTCAGTTCTTCATAGAAGGATTTGCGAACTGGAATTCCCGTGGTGTGAATAATATTTCTCGGCACATTATGGGCTTCCAGTTTACGCGCCAGGTCCTCTGAAGGGACGCAGTACGCATCCAGTTGTTTGTACACCCAGAGCTGATGAATATCAAAGTCGGTAATAACTCCGAGAAGAGGGGTATTAATGTCCGCTTCCTTCTTCAGCAAATTGGCTGCACAGGCCGGAAATGGATGGGTAAACAACAGGGCATCCGGTTTCAAGACGGTAATCAGCCTCTTCATCCGCTTTCGGAAACTCCAGGAAAGAAGACTCTGAAACGTTGCTCCTAAATGCCTGTTCTGTGAATTGCTATATAGACTATCGTACATTTCAGGGAATATACGAATCATTTTCAGGTAAGATTCTTTTAAGACGTGATCAATGGAAAGAACATCCCTGGACAGAAAATCCAGCACGCGAACCGCATCATCGGGATGAACCTGTTTGATGGTCTCCGCAATAGCCCGAGCCGCCTGAGAATGCCCCTCTCCAATAGAAGCCGTCATGATGAGAAATTTACGTTTCTTTTGCATTTTTCTCCTCATATACATTTATATATTTTAGCATAAAAGTAAGACTCTGTGCAGGAGAAGATGAGATGAAACTCATGGACCGCAAAAATGGCATTGCCATTTCCGAGACTGCAAATCCCGTTGGGGATTCGAGACTGCAAGCCTTCGGCTCGGGACAGCAAAATCTTCCATTGGAAGATTTCGAGAAAAAAATTCTGCGAATAGCTTTTTATAAATTCCCCTTATCATCTCTCAAAACATTTTATTTTGTTCAGTTCCTGAATAAGATTGATCTTAGCATTTATTTGGTTCTTCACGCTTTTTTGTGGGATAAAAATAATAACATATAAAATTGGCATTGA
>OGZT01000537.1_pt1 | contig 30042 bp, 27 predicted proteins | sample 1576891 | NCBI WGS metagenome assembly OGZT01 (sample SAMEA3541521, study PRJEB24748) | human gut metagenome | biome: human gut; feature: human-associated habitat; material: faeces | place: China | collected 2012 | reverse complement strand
GCCCTCTTTTAAAGACAGGAAGTCCTGAGTAATTTTTTACTCGGGACTTTTTTGTAGCATATATATGCAAATACAAAAAGTTTATTCTTAGGCCTAAGAATAAACTTTGAAATCTGAATTCTTCTATTAAGATTTAATCTTGTTAAAGTTAGCTGAAAATATACTTAATATAATTTTTGAAAGTTTCGACTATTGTTTTGTTTTTCTTTAGTTCTGCATTTCTATATATATTGAAATATGTCTGCATATGTTTATCTATCGTATATGATAGAGCGTATTGTTTTTGTTCTTCGATAAATTGTTTGTTAGAATAGAAATTATTCATGTTTTCATCTATAATTCTTTTCATATGCTCAGCATCGAAATTATCCCAGAAGAATGCATATTTGTTTCCTATTTCGCTTAAGCTGGTCATTCGCGATGAGAACACTGGTTTCTCGAACCTCATAGCCTCTATTACAGGAATTCCAAATCCTTCAAATTTGGAGGGAAATAGGAAAGCAGAACAGTTTTTATACATCCAGATCTTTTCAGAGGGACTGATTGGCCCAGTTATAAATACATTTAGTATTTTTTCATCTATAATTCGTTTTTCAATATCTTTAGAATATTGGAAATGATTATCTCCAGATATATACAAATTATAAGTTGGCATAATTTTCATTAAATCTAAAAGAACATGAAAATTCTTCTTTTCTCTCATTTGTCCTATTGTGAAGAAGAATTTTTTATCCGATTTGATGTTGTCTGGTTTAGTTTCCTTATCGTTTATATTATTTCTTACACCTACATGATTGAGTAAAATAGGCTTATTGTGTAGATCAATATGTTTAGTTACGTCTTCAATGGTAAATTGAGAGACGGCTGTTACTATGTCTGCAATATCCAGTATTGATTGTTGTCTTTTTAATTTATTCTTGGCTTTCTTAGTATTTCTTTCGTATAGAAAATTTAGGTCATGTACACTGATAATGCGGACAGTGTTAGCTGATAATGATATGTATTTCGCCTGTTGAGTTATTGAATGCCAAATATCAAACGTAGGTAGTAAAAATGGATATCTCTTATATTTCTTTGAGAATTTCAGATATTTGACATGATTTCCGAATTTACCGATGTATTCTTCGGGGACAAAAAGAGTTATATTTAGATCTTTAATACTTTCCGGATTGTTCTTTATATAGTTACCATAGTCAATAGACAATTGTCCAAATCCATTATTAAGGTGTTCTAGATACCTTAAATCTATAAGAATAGTTTTTCTCATTTGTTAGTTCTTCTTTTTACAAAAGTAGCTTTTTTTTCTGATATAGTTTATGTTCAGTTTTGAGGAATAATTGTGTTTGAATTTTGCTAAATGCTGAAGCATTTAGATCGGGATATGTTGTTGTATTTTGTCTAAATATTATATTATTTGCTTACTTTGAGTATTCTGATATTTGTATTTGTTTGGAGTTTTGTAAGTGTTTATACTTAAATGAAAAAAATAAAAGAGAAGTAGATATTAGGTTCTAAAGATCATTATCTTTGTCTCCGTTTTGTATAAAAAGCGATTGTTCTTTTTTTATTTTATGGGAAATACATTAATTATTCGAAATCATAGGATAGGAGACGCCTTAATAGTGCTTCCGTTAGTGGTATCATTGGCTCTAAAATATAAAAATGAGACCTTTACGGTGATAACTAATGAACGTTTTGATAACTTGCTTGACATTATGCCGGGTAATGTTCTTTTCATTCCAATGGTTGGGAAAAAAAGCCAAGGTATATTTAGAGGTATATCGTATTTTATTAGAAGGCAATTGTTCCTTTATAGAATACAATCTTGTAGTAAATTATTTAATAAAATAGCTTTTCTACAATATGAAACTTTTGAGAAAAAATTGCATAAATACATTTTAAGAAAAAAGAATGATGTGTTGATTGCAATTACTGATGAAACTGAATTCCGTTCAGATAAGAGATTATTAAATAAATGTTTGGATGGATTAACAATGATTGGGTTGCATACTGATACTCTCCGTAAATTGGGATATACTGATATTTGTCCAGTTTCAGATCCTTCTAAAATTAGAGATCAAGATGTGAGCTCAATATGTAGAGAAATAGGTATAGATCTAACTAAGAGATTGATCGCTGTTGCTCCATTTTCTAAAGAAAAGACTAAAATATATCCGTTAGATAAAATGGAGCAGGTCGTTGGTTATTTCTCGAGTCAAACGAGCCTATATCAGGTTCTTATTTTAGGAGGAGGATATGAGGAAAAGAATTTGGTGGATAAATGGGTCGAGAAATATCCTTCTATAATTTCTCTTGTAGATAGGATTCCTTTTGGCTATGAAACTGTGATTATCGCAAAATGCAGTTTAGTACTCTCCATGGATTCTGCCAACTTACACTTGGCTTCTCTTCTGCATACCCCGGTTGTATCTATCTGGGGGGCGACAACACCTGAGAATGGCTATTATCCGAGCAAAGAGGATATTGGATCCGCAATATGTAAAAGACTCGAATGTCAGCCGTGCTCAATTTTCGGAGAAAAACCATGTATCCGAAAAAATCGATATGAATGTTTAGATATTGATTCTCAGATTGTAATAGATAAGATGGAGGGAGTGCTTACAGACAATTTATCGCGTTAGTCTATCACGGACAGACTTTCTATATGAAATTTCTTATAGATATTGGTCGATTCCATGTTTACACCGAATAACTTTTTCAGTTTTTTGTTCTTTCATGTATTTAAAGTTTTGTTCTTTATTATACATATGTTTATCTTCATGCCATAAATGATATACTAGACCTGCAAATTTGAGGTAGCGTTTTTTTAGTCCGCTAAGTAGAAATCGGTTACCTAGGTCTACATCTTCTCCTCCCCAACCTTCAAAATATTCGTCATATCCGTTTACTTTAATATAGTCTTCTCTCCAATACGACATATTAGCTCCGAGGGCTGGAGAAGCATTTCTTCGATAGCGAGAAGCCAAATATAGAGAGATGATATTGAGTCGAAATGCATTTTCAGGTTTTGATTCAATTCCTTTTGTCCATGGGTATATTTTTCTAGACTGTCTGCTTTGGCAAATTTTTTCAGATAAATTTTTGCCCAGATTTACTCTCCCTCCTTTTACATAGTATCCATTTTCGGCTAAACGCAGATGATCATGTATATACATCGGATGCATAAATATATCTCCATCAGTTTCGATAATATATTCACCTTTTGCTTGTGCTACACATTTGTTTCTCATCATTGATTTTCTGAAGCCATTATCTTCTTGCCAAAGATGTATTATTGGAACAGGAAAGTTTTTACTTATTTCATCTATTAATATCTTGGTTTCTTCTTTGGAGCCATCATCACCAATTATTATTTCATCAGGTAACCTGGTTTGGTGTCTTACTCCATCTAAATATACTGCTAATGCATCAGGTCTATTGTAGGTTGCTACGATTAAAGATACTTTCATTTTTAAGTGTAAATGTTAATTCTATTCTATGTAAGGCTTTTTTCCTGGATGTCGTGATGAAAATTTAGTCCAAAATTCGCGATGATAAGATAATGTAAGTTCTATGCCTGTTTTTATATCAAAGTCTCTGGCCTTAGCATATTCAGATGCAATGTAGCTTATCATTTCTTCATTTCCCCACAGACGGCAGAAGTTCTGGCAGCCTTTTTCTTTTGAAATTTGACCGAAAAACATTCTGTTCAAATCTACCAGATAAAACCTGAAACTTTCACCCGATTTTTTGTAGAGTATGTTCCCCGGAGAATAATCCATATGCAGGATTTGCTTTTCGTGCATATCTGCCGTGAACTGAGCAAACTGCTGCAACAGGTTTTCTCTGCCGGCTAAAGTTCCACGTTGGAACTCCCGCATGATGCCATCAAAATCTTCTTGTACTGAAATATAATAACTTTGTCCAAAACTTAGTCCCGATCTCAACTCCATATATCCGATTGGAGTAGGTGTGTCTATTTTGTTTTTTATTAGTATGTTAGCGTATTCAAATGATCTCTGAGCTTTGGATTTTCTAAAATTCCCATATACAAATTTATTTATAATATTGGGTTTCTGAAATGATTTTACGTTTACTCTAATGCTCTTAGTGTCTATTATTTTTATCGTGTTGCGTCCATCATATATGGTCTCTCCTGTAAAATCAAAAGTCTCCGGAAGATTTCGGATAAAATCTTCCAGCTCTTGATATGCAGGGTTTATGATTAGTCTAGTTCTCAAAATTCGGATGTAAAGTGGAAACGTATATCTTTAAAATCTTGTTGAGCCATCATCAATACATAGTTTGAGTCGGCAAGAAATACATCTCGCCCTTCCTTGTCTTTTGCCATGTATTGGGATTTCCGTTTTTTGAAGTTCTCTAATTCATCTTCATTGTCGCTTTCTATCCAGCATGCTTTGAACAGATTGATAGGTTCCCATTTACATTGGGCTCCATATTCGTGGAGCAGGCGGTATTGTATAACTTCGAATTGAAGCTGTCCAACGGTTCCGATGATCTTTCGTCCGTTAAACTGGTTTACAAATAGCTGAGCAACTCCTTCGTCCATCAACTGGTCAATACCTTTTTGCAACTGTTTTGTTTTCATAGGATCTGCATTCTCTATGTATTTAAACATTTCGGGAGAGAAGCTTGGCAGCCCTTTGAAATGCAGCTCTTCGCCTGATGTAAGAGTATCTCCGATCTTGAAATTACCGGTATCAGGTAATCCGACAATATCTCCGGCGAAAGCTTCATCCACAGTCTCTTTTTTCTGAGCCATAAATGCCGTTGGTGAAGAGAATCGCATCTGACGGTTAAATCTTACATGCTTGTAATTGACATTACGTTCAAATTTACCTGAGCATACTTTTACGAATGCAATACATGAGCGATGGTTTGGATCCATATTGGCATGTATTTTAAATATAAAGCCTGTAAATGCTTCTTCTTCGGGTTTCACTACACGTTCTACAGCCTCGATAGGGCGGGGAGAGGGGGCGATTTTTACAAAACAGTCCAAAAGCTCCTTTACCCCGAAGTTATTCAGCGCTGATCCGAAAAATACGGGAGCTACTTCTCCTTGCAGATAGGTGTCTATATCGAGTTCGGGATATACTCCCTCTATCAGTTCGATGTCTTCTCTTAATTTTGCAGCAAGCGAGTCTCCGATATGTCTTTCGAGTTCGGGACTGTTTATGTCCTTAAATTCGATAGATTCAGTAACGGTCTGTTTACTTGGTGTATATAGGTCAAGCTTTTCCTGATATAAGTTATATACACCTCTGAAGCTTTGTCCGCTGTCGATAGGCCAACTCAGAGGACGTACTTTTATTTTTAGTTCTTCTTCGAGTTCGTCTAATAAATCGAAAGGATCTTTTCCGTCCCTGTCCATCTTATTGACAAAGATCATCACCGGAGTTTTCCGCATGCGGCAGACTTCCATTAGTTTTCGGGTTTGCGTTTCAACCCCTTTGGCAACGTCTACTGCTATGATAACACTATCTACAGCTGTGAGTGTACGGAAAGTGTCTTCTGCGAAATCCTGGTGACCGGGTGTATCCAGAATGTTGATTTTATAGCCATCGTATTCAAAGCCCATCACAGATGTTGCAACCGATATACCACGTTGCTTTTCTATTTCCATCCAGTCGGATGTGGCTGTTTTTTTTATCTTATTCGATTTTACAGCCCCGGCTACGTGGATTGCACCCCCGAATAGCAGAAGCTTTTCTGTTAAGGTAGTTTTACCCGCATCGGGATGGCTGATAATCGCAAATGTACGTCGTCTATGAATTTCTTTGTCTAACTCGCTCATATATTTACTTAAGGTCACAGACCTATTGTTGTTATGCTTGATAAAACCTGAAAAAAGTATCAGACCTTTTTCAAGAAGTGCAAAGATAATACATAAACCGAAGAGTGGAAAATATCAGGCAGTTTATAAAGGATTTATGTACTTTATATCCGTATGATAGATAGGATTGATACATGCTGTAAAACATCTTTAATTATTTGTCTCGAATCCTAATCAAAGTTAAATAATGGTTAGTTAGTGTAAAAAATACTCTATTTTTTTTCAAAATTGATAAGACATGTCTATATTTGCAACGTGTTTTTCATAGTATTAGATTTAAGGTTAATAATTGAGAATTAGGTTGTCGGGATGACAACCTTTTCTTTTTTATATAAGGTTGTCGAGTAAGTTTTTATAGGTGATTTGATAGCCCCCAAACTATATATTTGTAATAAAAAACGTTCAACCTATCAAAAAATGAAAGATTGAACGTTAACTGAGTCGACATGGACTTATGCTTCTAATTGAGCTCCTCTGAATTCAGATTTCAGCCTTTCGATAACTTCTTTCACACTCGAAATTTTTTCAGAAAGGTGAACATTGATTCCTGTGAAGGCATATCCTTTTTTCATATTTCCTTTTGCTGCCTGATAAAGAGCTTGTACGATACAGTAAGGGCTTTTACTATAGTCGCATGTCTTGATACAATGAAATGGACAACTTTTGGGCACTTCCTGTCCTTTCTCCACACTTCGGATAAATTCTCCGTCAATAGCCCGTCCGGGCATTCCCACAGGGCTTTGGATTATTTTTATATCTTCTCGTTTAGCATTAACGAATACATTTTTGAATTCGGTTGATGCATCACACTCTTCCGTAGTGACAAATATTGTTCCCATTTGAACTCCTGAAACTCCCATATCCAAAAAATGGTGTATATCTTTACCCGAAGAGATACCTCCCGCTACTATTACTGGTATGTCCTTTTCCTCTTTGTATTGAGTAGTGATATTTAAGACTTCAGGTATGATTTGTTCGAGAGAGAAATGTTCATCGTCTATTTGTTCTGTTTTAAAACCCAGATGTCCTCCCGCTTTAGGTCCCTCTATGACGATAGCGTCGGGAAGATAATTGTAGTTGTTTTTCCATTTATCGCATAGTATCTTAGCAGCTCTCGATGAAGATACAATCGGGACTAATTTTGTGGTGCTTTCTTTGGTCAGATAAGACGGCAGATCGAACGGCAGTCCGGCTCCTGCAAAAATCACATCTACTTTTTCTGAGATTGATGTTTTTACCATATCAGCATAATTGGTAAGTGCCACCATGATATTTACTCCTATTATGCCATTGGTTTTTTCTTTAGCCTTGCGTATTTCTTCTTTCAATCCAGAGATACATCGGCTAAGGTAGTTGCCCGGCTGTTTGCTGTATATCAACCCTAAGCCTGCACACGATATAACTCCGATACCTCCTTCATTGGCTACTGCCGATGCTAATTTGGATAAAGAAACCCCAACACCCATTCCTCCTTGAATGACAGGAAGTTTTACTTCCATATTTCCGATAAAAAATGATTTCATGAAATTATTATATGTTTAATTCTGAAAAAAATGTTGCTTAAACAATGAAATTGCTTTCTTATTGCAATCTCGTTTCAAAAGTAACTATTTAAAATGAAACTATTTTTGATTGACATAGATTTTTATTTTCTTTTTTGTAAAATTCTATAGTATAGAGTGTTAGTTTGTGTTTGATTGTTCCTTATTAGAATGCAAATGATTGTATTTGTTCTTTTGTCGCTTGATGGAGTTAGGCTGATATCAGTATTATTGCTACTTTTAGGTTTCATTTAGGGTCTCGGACTTTTCTCCTGAGATAATTATAATTACTAATGCTGTTCTGGCTTAGAAGTGTGACATATATAACTATAAAACCAATGCGAAAAATCATCTCATATCCTCTTTCTGTAATTTATTACCTGCTTTTTGGCTTGACTCTTGTTATTTTCCATGTTATACAATGGCTGAGTTTCAATTTATTCGGATACGATGCCCATAAGAAAAGTGTAGATGTATTGTGTTTTTTCTTGGTATTTAATACATACGTTCTGGGAACCCGATATAAAATAGAGGGGATTGAGAATCTTCCGGCAAATGAACCCTTGATAATTGCATCTAATCATCAGAGTTTGTATGATATAACTACGATCGGATGGTTTCTGAGAAAAATACATCCCAAATTTGTAAGCAAGATAGAGTTAGGAAAAGGTATTCCCAGCATTTCATATAATCTTAATCATGGAGGTTCGGTACTTATCGACCGAAAAGACGCTAAACAGTCGTTGTCTGCTATCAGAAAATTAGGAGAATATATTGAGGAGAATAAACGTGCAGCGGTAATATTTCCTGAAGGAACAAGAAGTGTAACCGGAAAACCCGGGAAGTTTGCAGAGAACGGTTTGAAAATACTTTGTAAATATGCTCCGTCTGCTTATATGGTTCCCGTAACAATTAATAATGCATGGAAAATGACTCGATGGGGTGTATTTCCTCTTGGAGCCGGAAATACCATTATATTGACTGTTCACAAACCGATTGCAGTGAATAGTATGCCTTTTTCTGAAGTTTTTGAGAAAACAGAGCATGCTGTTGTAAGCCGGATTATTTAATTATTAAAGCTCTCAGACCCACTCGTTATGTTGTGCAGGCGTTGCAATACGCCCGCACAATACAATTATTTGTATATGGCCTTTTTTCCTGCTAAAAGAGTATTTCCCATAAGCGAGATAATAGTCATCGGTCCCACACCTCCGGGAACAGGAGTAATATGACCTGCTTTTTTTGCGACTTCATCGAAAGCTACATCACCTTTTAATTTAAAACCCGATTTGGTTTCTGTTGAAGGTACACGGGTTGTACCGACATCAATAATGGTAGCACCATCTTTTACCATATCACCTTTCAGAAATTCGGGTACACCCAATGCTGCGATAATAATATCCGCTTGCAGGCATATTTCTTTAATATTAGGAGTGCGGCTGTGGCAAACAGTTACTGTTGCGTCTCCGGGATAACCTTTCTGCATCATCAGATTAGCAACAGGTTTGCCTACTATATTACTTCTGCCTAGTACAACACAGTTTTTACCCGCTGTGGGTATTTCATAACGTTTCAACAGTTCCAATATACCGGCGGGAGTTGCCGATACAAAGCAGGGCAGCCCGATAGACATACGTCCTACGTTGATAGGGTGAAAACCATCTACATCTTTTCGATAGTCGATGGCTTCAATTACTTTTTGTTCGGATATATGTTTGGGCAGAGGTAATTGAACAATAAACCCGTCAACATCAGTATCGTTGTTCAGACGGTCTACACAAGCCAGAATCTCATCTTCGGTTGCATCGCTTTCGTATCTGATAAGAGTCGATTTGAATCCTACTTCTTCACAGGTTTTTACTTTATTGGCAACATAGGTTTCGCTTCCTCCGTCATGACCAACCAATACTGCGGCCAAATGAGGGCGTTTTCCTCCCTGTTCTACTATTTGTTTTACTTCTGCCGCTATTTCCTGTTTCATTTGGGCAGATACTGCTTTTCCGTCTATTAAAATCATTGTTAAGGAAAGTTTCGGGTTGATATAATTTTCTGAAAAATGAAAGAGGAATATCTCAATGGAATATTCCTCTTTATATACAGGTGGATAGTTTTATCTTCTCATTCCCGGCATTTTTGACATCAGTTTGCCTGCGCCTTTCATTTGAGTCATCATTTTCATCATTTTGCGGGTTTCGTCAAATTGCTTGATCAATTTGTTCACTTCCTGTATCGAAGTGCCGCTTCCTTTTGCTATACGTTGACGGCGGCTGCCGTTCAGTAACTCGGGACTTGTACGCTCTTGTGGAGTCATCGAGTAGATAATGGCCTCGATACTTTTGAAAGCATTGTCGTCTATATCTATATCTTTCATTGCTTTGCCGACACCGGGTATCATTGCAGCAAGATCTTTGAGGTTACCCATTTTTTTGATTTGCTGTATCTGAGATATAAAGTCGTTGAAATCGAATTGATTTTTTGCAATTTTCTTTTGAAGGCGACGGGCTTCCTCTTCATCGTATTGCTCCTGTGCACGCTCTACAAGTGAAACGATATCACCCATGCCGAGTATACGGTCAGCCATACGTTCGGGGTGGAACACATCTAGTGCATCCATTTTTTCGCCCATCCCGACAAACTTGATGGGTTTATTCACAATCGAACGTATCGAAAGGGCAGCACCACCACGAGTATCACCATCTAATTTGGTAAGAACAACACCGTCGAAGTCTAATCTGTCGTTAAATTCTTTGGCAGTATTTACAGCATCCTGTCCGGTCATAGAATCTACGACGAACAATATTTCATTTGGTTTTACGGCTTTTTTGATTGAGGCGATTTCTTCCATCATCGCTTCATCTATCGCTAAACGTCCGGCAGTGTCTATGATAACTACATCGTTTCCGTCGGCTTTAGCTTTCTTTATTGCGTTTTGAGCAATTTCAACCGGATTGTTATTGCCCTCTTCAAAGTATACAGGAACATCTATTTGGGTTCCTAATACTTTCAATTGTTCTATTGCAGCCGGACGGTATATATCATCTGCTACAAGCAGAGGTTTTTTCCCTTTTTTTGTTTTAAGCAGATTCGCTAATTTTCCCGAGAAAGTAGTTTTTCCCGAACCTTGCAAACCAGACATCAAGATGATCGAAGGAGAACTTTTCAGGTCGATGTCTACAGCAGTTCCACCCATAAGCAAAGCTAGTTCGTCATGAACGATCTTTACCATCAATTGTCCCGGTTTTACGGCAGTAAGCACGTTTTGTCCGAGAGCTTTTTCTTTTACGGTTTCAGTAAATTGCTTTGCTGTTTTAAAGTTTACGTCGGCATCAAGTAAAGCACGGCGTACATCTTTTAAAGTCTCCGCTACATTGATTTCGGTGATTTTTCCTTCACCTTTCAAGAGTTTAAACGATCTGTCTAATCTGTCACTTAAATTTTCAAACATAGAATTATGGTGTATCCTTAATTATGTAAATTGATAGAATTAATGATATGTTCTCAACCATAACCAAACTTCGGTTGTTCTATTTATCGAAGTGATAAAAGACTTATAACCTTAAATTCTGGAATATGTGTTGATAGACTGCACAAAGATAATAAAGTTTTTTTATCTCTGGTTGAGATTACTAGGTTAGCTTTTCTCTTGTATTTTTGGAATTAAGTAAAAAGCGTATATTTGTTTATGAATAGAGTGGTATAAGAGATGAACTGTTATTGATTATGCCATTGTGACGGGGATATATTAGGTGTAATATAAGCTTATCCTTCGAGCGTGAAATGAAAAAATAAATGGGTCAAAGACCTTAAAAAACAGTAAAATAAATAATATGAGCAAAGTAGTAATTAATTCATTCGAAGATTTTGAAAAATATGTAGGACAGGAACTTGGTGTGTCTGATTATCTAAAAATAACTCAGGACAGGATCAATCTTTTTGCAGATGCTACATTAGATCATCAGTGGATACATGTTGATGTAGAAAAGGCTAAAGAAAAAAGCGCTTTCCATAATACTATTGCTCATGGGTATTTAACTCTTTCGTTATTACCTTATTTGTGGGATCAGATTGTGGAAGTGAATAATCTGAAAATGATGATCAACTACGGTATGGATAAGTTGAAGTTCAATCAGGCAGTGGTGGTTGACAGTGAAGTAAGGATCAGGGTGAAGTTGTTAAGCCTGCTCAATTTACGAGGAACTATCAAAACTGAAATGAGAGTAGTAATGGAGATTAAAGATTCTAATAAGAATGCTTTCGAAACGAATGTATTATTCTTATACCATTTTAATGATTGATTTAATAAATATTAAGGGGCTGATGAAGCCCCTTATTTTTTAGAAGTTCAGACTTGTTTATAGCTTAATACAATTACTTGCAAAATAATTTACGATGAAAAAACAATTGCTTTTTTTTAGCTTTTCTATGCTGAGTTTAATTTCTCAAGCACAATGGAAAGACGGAGGGACGAAAATTACCACAACTCAGAATGTCGGCATCGGAACTGAAAATCCGGGATATAAATTGGATGTGGCGGGGGATATTCGGTCTCAGAATATAATAGTACCCAATGGTTATCGTATAACACGCAGTCCTAATGATAATTTCAATTATGACAGTAAAGTAATGGGCCATTATGCTCTTCAATGGGCACAAGACTCATGGAATACAGGTGGAAGTTCTTTTGGTTAAGTGCATATGGTGGAATAAAAATCTTTACAGCGGGGTTATATCGTTTAGGCATTACTGGAAATGGTAATGTTGGCATCGGAATAGATAATCCAAATTATAGACTTGATGTAAATGGTACAATTGCAGCAGGCAAATTGTATTTAAGAGCGAGTGGTGTAAATTCTGGTTGGAGACAAACTATTGTAGAATATGATGGTCATGATTTTATTATAGGGAGTAAAGTTGGAATAAATGCTCACAACCAGTTACTATTAAGACCGGGAGGTGGAGGCACAGAACAATTGTACAGTGCTATTGAGATGTATAGTACTACAAAAAATAATGAGTATCAGCGTAAAGTGTCGATTAGTACCGAAAGAGCGACTTTCTTCAATGGGGGCAATGTCGGCATTGGAACAGATAATCCCCAAAATAAACTAGACGTAGTAGGTACCATTCGTGCAACCGAAGTAAAAGTAGAGACCGGTTGGGCAGATTTCGTTTTCGATAAAGATTATAAGCTTCGTTCCTTAGAAGAAGTCAAAGCTCATATAGATGAACACAAACATTTACCTGATATTCCATCGGAAGCAGAAGTTAAAGAGAACGGAGTAAGTTTGGGTGAAATGCAAGCTAAATTATTACAGAAAATAGAAGAGCTGACTTTATATGTGATAAAACAAGATGAAAAAAATAGGGCTTTAGAGAAGGAAATTCAAAGCCTAAAAGCTATCTTAGCAAAAGAATAAGGGCGTAGACCTTTTTTGTCTACTGTCATACTTATACAAAACTTACCCGACTGAATTATGAAAATAAAAGAAATATTATCAGTGATAGAGCATTTGGCTCCGTTGCCATTACAGGAAAGTTTTGATAATAGTGGCGTTCAGATCGGCGATGTAAATCAGGATGCCAAAAGTGTCTTGGTTTGTATCGATGTAACGGAAGATGTAATGACCGAGGCTATTCGTCTTGGCTGTAATCTGGTGATATCCCATCATCCGTTGGCTTTTCGCAGTTTTAAATCTTTAACGGGAAAGACGTATGTCGAACGATGTATGATTCAGGCATGTAAGCATGATATTGTTGTATATGCAGCTCATACCAATCTGGATAATGCTTTTGGTGGTGTAAATTATGAACTTGCCCGAATCTTGAATCTTGAGCATGTGAAAATTCTTGCACCTCAGAAAAAAATGTTGACCAAGCTGGTAACCTTTGTTCCTCAGTCGCATGCCGAAAGTGTACGTGCCGTACTTTTCAATGCGGGAACTGGAAATATCGGGAATTACGATGCCTGCAGTTTCAATGTTCCAGGTGAAGGAACATTCAGAGCCGGAGAAAATACCCATCCTTTTGTCGGAGAGAAAGGGGCACTGCACATAGAGGCGGAAGTTCGTATAGAAGTCATTCTTCCTGTATATAAACAAAACGATGTACTCAATGCTCTATTAGCTATTCATCCGTACGAAGAGCCTGCTTATGATTTCTATATGCTCGAAAATTCGTGGGCTCACGCCGGCAGCGGTATAGTGGGTACATTGCCCGAACCGATGGAGGAGGAGGATTTTCTCTATCATTTGAAAGATACTTTAGGCTTGTCCAGTATTCAGCATTCGCCATATTTAGGAAAACAGATACACGAAGTCGCCTTATGTGGTGGTGCGGGTGCGTTTTTGATACCTCAGGCTATTGGATACGGTGCGGATATATTTATAACGGGAGAGGCTAAATACAATGATTTCTTTGATGTTGAAAATAAAATACTGCTGGCTACCGTAGGACATTACGAATCGGAAGTTTGTACAAAGAATATTTTTTATAATTTACTATCTGAAAAATTTCCGGATTTGGAACTCAATTTATCTCAGTTTGATGAGAATCCCGTAAAATACTTGTGAAATATAGAAGCTAAAATACAATTATTAGCCCTGAATATATTATCTTTGCATCCGGATAACAAATAGTAATCCGTTGTACGACGGCAGAGATATACTCCTGCAAAAGTATAAGATGTGGTAAATAAACAGGCGACTGTTTGCATACCGCATTTTTTTATCGAGAAAATTGAATAAATTAAATAAAAATGGCTAAGAAACAAGCAGAAAAAGAAATTCAGGTAGAAGATAAGCTGAAAACGCTTTATAACCTACAGGTTAAACTATCGGAAGTAGATAAGATTAAAATACTTAGAGGTGAGTTACCTTTGGAAGTTGCAGATTTGGACGATGAGATTGCCGGTTTGAAAACCCGTATCGGAAAGAATGAATCGGATCAGAAGGAATTCGAAACAGCTGTTTCGCAACAAAAACAAAAAATACAGGATTGTAACCTGAAAATTGAAAAGTATAAAGAACAGCTAGATAATGTTCGTAACAACCGTGAGTACGACCATCTAAGCAAAGAGATTGAATTTGAAACTCTTGAAATAGAACTGGCAGAAAAACGTATTAAAGAATTTACTCAGAATGTGAAAGCTTTAAAAGAACAGATCGAAAAAAGTAAAACATTCTTAGAGGAACGTTCTGCAGACCTTCATCAGAAGAAAGACGAATTGGACGAAATTATTGCTGAAACCAAACAGCAGGAAGAACAACTTCGTGACGAGATCAAAGGTATTGAAGCCGAAGCTGATCCCCGTTTGCTACAAGCATTCAAACGTATACGTAAAAGCGCACGTAATGGATTGGCTATCGTAGCCATCGAGCGTGGTGCATGCGGAGGTTGTTTCAATAAGATTCCACCTCAAAAACAAATGGATATTAAATTGGGTAAAAAAGTAATCGTGTGCGAATATTGCGGACGTATTATGATTGATCCTGAAATGGTAGGTATGGAAGAATAAACATTTTTCGATATATCATATAGGGGGCTTTTGAGTAAAATCAGAAGCCCTCTTTTTTGTATAGTCGTTAATTTTTCTTGTTAAAATAGAGAACTCACCACGAAAAAAGTATCTTTGCTTTTGGTTATTTTTACAAAGATTAAGGTCTCAGACCTATTTTATTACTTTGGTAATTATAAATGTAACAGATAGCTAAATTGAAATAATATATCGTTAAATACTAGCTTTTGCTTAATGGGAAAAATTCACATTTCATTTTATGCAGTACTTGCTGTATTGCTTTGTTCGTGTGGCTCATCTAAAAATATATCCTATTTTCAGGATCTGGATTCTTATTTACAAAAAGAAGTGGCTATGAATGATTCGTTAAATCCGGTGCAGATTAAAACCGGAGACGAACTTGCAATTGTCGTTTCATCGGTCGAACCTCAGGCTGTAACTCCATTTAACCTGCCTTCGGGGCAAGGTAAGATGTCGTCGTATATTGTAGATGAACAGGGAGAGATCAACTTCCCGACTTTAGGTAAAATAAGGCTGAAAGGGCTATCTACAGATGAAGCCGTTGATTTATTACAGACCCGTTTGGAAGATTATGTGAAGAATCCGATTGTAAATGTACAGATCATGAATTTCAGAGTTTCGGTGTTAGGCGCAGTAAATGCTCCGGGTCCCGTCTTTTTTACAGGACAGCGGATGTCTCTGCTCGATGCTTTGGCTAATGCACGTGATCTGACCTTATATGGCAGGCGTGATAATGTTCTCCTGATAAGGGATAATGATGGTAAAAAGGAATTTATCCGTTTTGACCTTACAAAAAGCAGCGAAGTGTTTTCTTCCAAATATTTTTATCTGCAACAAAATGATATTATCTACGTTGAATCTAATAACGAGCATCAGAAAGATGCTAATATGAGCCAGCAAAAGCAGTTCAATCTGACTTTGATTACGACTGCTATTACTACTGTGATCAGTACAGTATCTTTAATTATTGCGGTGTCAAATAAATGAGGCTGCTTGCTGTTAAAAAGTATGAGTAAAAAAAATAATTCAGAATTTGTAAATGTAGGGGACGTTATTCTCAAATACAGCCGGCATTGGAAATGGTTTCTGATATCCATTGTCTTGTGTGTATTTGTTGCTGTAGCATACATTAAAACGGTAGACCCTACTTACTATATATTATCGAACATAAAACTGAGATCAGAAGAGGAGGGGACAAAGATAGCATCGTCTCTTGTGAGGAGTTTTGGTTTAGGCAGTATTGCCGGATCGGATAATATTACTGACGAATCTGCTGTTATCAGTTCACAGAGCCATATGCGGGATATGATTTACAGTCTCGGTCTGCATACTACATACGACCTTAAAAAAATTCCGTTTGATAAATCTTTGTACAATTCGTCTCCTGTTATTTTGGATGTATCTCGGAGTGTGATGGATACTTTATCAATGCCTATTGAATTTACGGTGAAGGTAAATGACGACAAGTCGGTAGAAATAAAAGCTGAGGCAGATGACAAAAATATAGGAGAATATAACTTTTCTACATTACCGGCTGATGTGAAGACTATTTACGGAAGTTTCCATTTTAAATATTCAGGGAAATCAATTGGTAAAACCTCTTATAAACTCGATGTTAATTTATACGGGTTGGATTATGCCGCCGAAAAGTTTAAAGACCGCATAACTGTTGCGCCAACTACTGAAAAATCAGATATTATTTATCTAGGCATAAAAGATGTAGACCGTCAGCGTGGGCGGGATATTTTGAATAAACTGGTGGAACTTTATAATGAAGATGCTAAACTGGAGAAGAATGAGGAAGCCGAAAATACGGCGTCATTTATAAAAGACCGTATTGATTTGCTTGCGACTGAGCTGAGTGTTATAGAGAAAAAGCAGGAAGCCTTCAAGCGGGATAACGGTATAACAGATATTGCCATAGAGTCGAGAGCGTTTATCGATAAGTATCACGATTTGCAAGAGAAAACAACCGAGGCTAATATTCAGATGGATATTGCTTCGATGCTTGATAAGTATGTAAACGATCCGAGGAATAAATACGAACTGATACCTACCAATACGGGTGTTCTTCCCGGAACTATAGACGCTATACGAGCTTATAACAGTGCCTTATTGGAACGTACCCGCTTACTTCAAAATACAAAAGAAAGCAATCCTGTACTGATTTCTCTGAATGAACAGATCGACTTGCTCCGTAAGAATGTGCAGACCAGTGTAAGCAACTCAAAAAGAGACTTGACTATGCGCAAAAAGGATTGGGCAGGTCTGGAAGGTGAAATGCAGTCTAAAATGTCGGGGATGCCAAAACAGCAGCGTGAATATATCGAGATAGAACGCCAACGTCAGGTTAAATCAGATTTGTATGTTTTCTTATTGACCAAGATGGAAGAAACTCAGCTTACTCTGGCATCTACTACACCCAAGGCAAAGGTGATAGATGGTGCATATAATATATGGAAGCCTATTGCCCCCCGAAAGATGATGATATTGGCTATAGCACTGCTTATGGGGGTGCTGTTGCCTGTAATTATTCTTTATCTGATAGATGTATTTAAGTTTAAGGTAGCGTCGAAAGAAGAACTCGAAGAGGCGACCTCGGTTCCTGTTTTGGGCGAGATCTGCTTAGATAAAAACGCAGGGAATATTGCTGTATCCGAAGGAATCAGCACTTCTACGGCTGAACTGTTCCGCCTGGTGAGAACCAATCTTCAGTTTTTGATGAAGAAGCATGAGAAGGTGATATTGGTTACATCGAGTATCTCAGGTGAAGGAAAATCTTTCTTTACGGTGAATCTGGCTTTGTCTTATTCATTGATAAAAAACAAGAAAGTAGTACTTGTAGGTTTGGATATACGTAATCCTAAATTGAGTGAGTATTTATCCATTCAGCGCAAGGACGGGATGACCGTTTATCTGGCATCGGATGAAATGAAACCGGAGGAGATAATTATTCACAGACCCGATTTGCACGAAAATATTTATGTTGTGCCTGCGGGACCTATTCCCCCCAATCCTGCTGAACTGTTATTGAATGATCGTCTGGATGAAATGTTCGATTATCTGCGGGCTAATTTCGACTACGTTATTGTAGATACGGCTCCTGTAGGGATGGTATCGGATACTTTCAGTCTCGATCGGATTTCTGATGCAACGGTTTACCTGTTTAGGGCAAACTATACGAATAAATCTCATCTGAAATTTGCCGAATCGATAGTAAATGAAGATAAACTGAAAAAGATGTCGATCGTAATCAATGGCACTACAACCAAAGCTGCTTATGGATATGGGTACGGACATCAGCACAGTACTGTAAACAAGAAATAGCATATCATTTTGAGTAAGATAGTTATCACCCGCAAAGATGTTATATGGGGATATGTAGCTCAAGCATGTAATATCGGGGCTAATATTCTTGTTCTGCCCGCTATTTTTAAATTTCTACCATCCAGCACCTTAGGAGTCTGGTATGTATTTGTTAATCTGGGAATGTTCTCCACTCTTATAGGAATCGTTTTCCAGAATTCTTTTTCCCGAAATATAGCTTATGCTTTCGGAGGGGCAACCTCTTTACTCGAAGACGGAGTTGATGAAGAAGCTCAGGTATTGACCGATGCCAACTATCCGTTTATAAAATCTCTTTTGTATGCTATGCAACGCTTTTATGTCTATGTCTCGCTGGGGATGGGCGTATTGTTGATTTCAGCAGGTTCATTATATATCTATTATCTGACAAGGGATTTTCCTGATCAGTCGGTTGTATTATATTCGTGGGTGTTGTATGTCGCCAGTACTGTATTCGGTTTTTACTGCATCAACTTTTATAGTATTCTGCAAGGACGTGGATATATAAAAGAACACAATCAACTGATGATTATCAACAGGACAATTTACTTGTTGTTAGCTTATATTTTCTTGTTCTCTGGGTATGGGATACTGGGTGTTGTAGCAGCTAATTGCATTTCAGGAGTAGTTAATTTTCTGACCGGAAGGTTAATGGCGTACAAAGATGGTTTAAGACATATTCTCAAAAATGTAGAAATATCTTCGGTAAATATGATGTTGGTAGTCTGGCGAAATACATACAGGCAGGGTATAGCTAATCTGGCTATGTATATTTCGACTAAAGGCAGTTTATTTTATGCATCACTCTTTATTCCGCTTGCTACAATCGCTAAATACGGATTGAGTTTACAGGTTATAAATGTATTGACGACTATAGCTTTACTCTATTTTTCCAGTTATCTGCCTTATGTTGCCCAAAGTTGGATTACTCATAATTATACGAATATCCGCCGGATATATACTAAAAGTCTCGTATTGATGCTTATTCTGTATATTTCGGGATGTACCGCTGTATTTCTATTCGGAAACTGGGGATTAAGGCTTATCGGTAGCGGAACTACCCTGCTGCCTGCAGAACCTCTGTTGTTATTGTTCGTTGTATATCTGCTTGATTCCAATCAGGCTTTGGCCATCAATCTGATATCATCGAGTAATAAAGTACCCTATATGCCGGCTGCTATTGTGTCTGCCGTTGCAATATTTATACTTATGCCCGTATTGATTATTGTATTTGATCTGGGTGTTAGTGGGGCTATACTGGCAATAGGACTGGTGCAATTATGTTATCAGAATTGGAAGTGGGTTGCAGATGTGTCAAAACGTCTCAGATTAAATTATATACAACAGATACAGCTGGGTGTACAATGTTGGTTAACTAAGGATAGGGTAAGGCGATGAATGATATTCTTGAGAAAATACGAAAGCCCAGCTTATTTATCTTGTTGTTGATACTCAATTTCAGATTTCTATTTACGGTGGTATTAAACGACCGGATGGAGATTCTCTCTGTATTGACAATTGTGTTTTGTCTGCTGTCTTTCGATTATTCATCCCTGCGTAAAGAATACCTCTATTGGCTGGGAATATTCATTGTGATTTCGGTTTTCGATTTTACGAAATATAAGCTCAATGTACTCACTCCGTTAATTATAATGCAATGTGTTTCTACATTTAATCTGAAAGAATACCTTCGTTTCAATATACTGATTCTCGGAACAACTGCGGTAGGTATGCTGCTTGTTTTTGGAACAGGGCATGTTATTCAATCCGATTTTTTCAGTATAATACGTGTCAGAAGTGATTTTGGATACGGGCATCCCAATACTGCAATGATTTATTACTGGGGGCTGTTTGTTTCTCTCGTTTTATATTGTTATTTGTCGAAATACCGCAACTTTATGTGGCTATTGTTGGGAGGGCTTCTTCTGGCTAGTACTTATTTCTATTTAGAGACTGATTCCCGAAGTTTTCTTTTTGCGGTGGTTGTTTTTGTTTTTGTGCTTGTCTATTATGGTCTAAGAAAGAGGTCGGTACGTGATTATCATATAGGCTATTCCAGATATATATTATACGCTTTGCCCGTTGTTTTTACATTGCTGTCACTGTACTTTGGAATATTTGCAAATGATTATCCGAAGATTAATATCCTGTTCAGTACTCGTCCTGCCTTATATAACGAGTTGCTGCAAAGTTTGTCTCCTCTGCAATACCTTTTCGGAACAACCGCATTTGACCGTATTATTATCGACAGTACCTATATGCATTTGCTTTTCGAAGCGGGTGTTCTGTTATTTGTGTATTTTGTCTGGCTGTATTATTTCGCCATGAAGAATATTGTAAAACAGCAAAATTACATTGTGATTGCGGTGATGGTCAGTTTTCTGGTATACGGATTGATGGAGTCTTTGCTTTTGTTCTGTGTAATTATCGGCAATAACCTGTTTTGGGTATTGATGTATCGTTACCGCTATGGAATAGAAGACGGCTTTGATGTTGAACGAAAAACGGAAGAAGAATGAAAATTGTATATTGTATGATAGATTCCTCATCATCAGGAGGTATGGAGCGCAGTATATGCACTAAAGCTAATTATCTGGTTGATGTATGCAGATATGATATCACCATAATAACGACTGATAGGGGAGAGCGTCCTAATTTTTTCAATTTCTCCACAGCCATACGCTTTATAGATCTTGGCATTAATTATAAAGAACTACAACAAAAATCATTTATAAAAGGAGTCTTCAGCCAGATAAGAAAGAGAAAACTCCATAAAGAAAGGCTGGAACAGGTTTTGAATGAACTAAAGCCAGATATATGTATTTCTACATGTACCCATGAGTTTACGATTTTACCCCGTATTCATGATGGAAGCCGTAAAATAGCAGAGTTTCATTTTTGCCGTCCTTATAAAGAAATAGAATACAGTTTATTACCTGTCTCTTATTTAACACGTCTCAAAGCATTATGGGGAGAGAAGAACAAATACCGCTATGTGGGTAAGTATGATGCTTTTGTTGTTCTGACCGAAGAAGATAAGAAGCGTTGGAGCGAATTTTCGAATGTGGAGGTTATACCGAATGTGCTTTCTTTTTATCCTGAAAATTATAGCTCTTACAGCGAAAAACGTGTGATAAGCGTGGGACGGTTATCTCCGCAGAAAGCTTTTCATTATTTGATAGATATCTGGAAGATAGTAAATGAAAAACATCCCGATTGGGTTTTGGATATTTATGGCGAAGGCAGTGAATATGATTCTATTGCAGAAAAGATCAAGATAGAAGGCTTAAGCAGTAAAGTATTTTTGCACAATCCCGTACAGAATATAGAAGATGCTTATCAGCAGGCATCGATTTATGTGATGTCATCACTGTATGAAGGTTTTGGTCTGGTTTTGGCTGAGGCTATGGCATACGGATTGCCCTGTGTCTCCTTTGATTGTCCGAGCGGCCCATCGGAGATTATTTCGAATGATAGGAACGGATATATTGTTCCTGTTGGAGAGGTCAATCTTTTTGCAGAGAAGATTATTTCTCTGATCGAAAACGAAGAACTTAGAAAACAGAAGGGAAGTATGGCTCATGCTGATATCAAACGCTTTTTGCATAATAATGTGATGCCGGATTGGATTCATTTATTTGAAAAGATGAAGGGTAAGAAGTCGGAATTTTATCTATAGAGAACATCAGTCATCAGTCAACAGGTATCAGCTGAAAAGGAAAAAAGGAACATCAGAAAGTGTACATAAAGTGTGTTACCTTTGTAACCTTTTGAACAATTATCAATGATCAGTAAGTGATGAACGATGAAGAATTACCGCTGATAATTGTTTATTGATAATTGAACATTGAGATTGTTACTTTTGTAACCTTTTGGAAAAATAAATAATGCTAACTGATTTAGAATAAAAGGAATGGAGGTAAATAGAAATATAACGGTAGTCGCTTGTTATTTCGGTCCTAAATTGGGGGTAGGGGTTTTTACTGAAAAGCTCTTAACACATCTCTGTCCTTTATTGTTAGAGAATGGATACAACGTATCCTTAATCACGAATAACAATGTTTTGAATAATTCGCCTCAGATTAACATTGACGGTGTCGATATTGTCTGCCCTGCGGAATTAGACAAAACGATTCCTTCTAAAATGTATTTTCTGCGGAAGTTCGCGAAGACCGTTTATGTGAAAGATGCTAAGTATGTTTTATTTCTTGCCGATTCGGTGATTGGTGCAGGTATAACTAATGCGGTGTCTATCGTTCATGATATTAATGAGTTTGATATCGAGAATAAATTTGGATTGATCAGAACATGGTTTCGTAAAAAGATGATCGGTTCGGTTATTGAGAGGGCGTATAAAATTGTCACCATTTCGGAGTTTGTGAAAGATCAGATTGTTAAATATTTTCCATGTAAACAATTCGAAGGGCGTTTATCCGTTATCCATAATGGAATAGATTTTGCGGAATCATCTGCGATTGAGATTTCAGGCGATAATTCGGCTCCTTATTTTTTGATTGTCGGGCGTATAGATCCTAAAGGGAAAAAATTATATGAAGCTTTAAAAATATATAAGGCATATAAAGCTAAAAATCCGGAGTTCAGATTAAAAATAGCCGGAGCTGTAAACGAGTTCTGTGAAAAAGAGGCGACCGTATTTTTGTCCACCATTGAGAAAATGGATGGTATAGAATATTTGGGGTATGTGAGTGACGAAAATCTCGATGGCTTATACCGGAATGCTTTTGCTACAATCTTTTATTCGGAATTTGAAGGATTTGGATTTCCTTTGCTCGAAGCTTTTTATAGGGGATGTCCTGTGATAACAAATTCGGATAATCAGGTCAATAACGAGCTGGCTGAGGGGTATGATGTGAAAATATCTCCACAGGATCTGGATAATCAGGAAATGATTTGCTGGAAGATCGACATGATCCGTCAGATGGATCGTGAGGCTCTCAAGTTAATAGCAGGGCACTATACATGGAGCAAAACTGCCCGTGCATATTTTAACTTACTCAACGAATGATAAATGAACAAGATACCATTACCAACTGATGTTTCAATAATAACAACCTATCGATGCCAGATGCGTTGCCAGATGTGTAATATTTGGAAATATCCGTCTGATTCGAAACTCGAAATATCAGCTCGTGATCTGGAAATACTGCCAAAGTTGAAGTTTGTTAATATTACCGGTGGAGAACCGTTTCAGCGGAAAGATATATCGGATATCGTTGCCGTTGCATTCGAGAAAGCTTCACGTGTAGTTATTTCAACATCCGGATGGCATTACGACAGGATTGTCGATTTGGCAAGACAGTATCCGAATATAGGAATAAGAGTAAGCATAGAAGGGCTTTCGCAGCTTAATGATGAATTGAGAGGACGTGCCGGAGGTTTCGACAGAGGGCTGAAATTGCTTTTCAAACTTCGTGAAATGGGTGTAAAAGACATTGGCTTTGGCATTACGGTTTCGAATCGTAATTCTCAGGATATGCTCCAGCTGTACAGATTGGCAAAGGAACTGAAGCTTGAGTTTGCTACTGCCGCTTTTCATAATTCATTTTATTTCCACAAGGAAGATAATGTTATAACCAATCAAAATCAGGTTATTGCCGATTTTGAAGAATTAATCAATCTGTTGCTGAAAGAAAATCATCCTAAAAGCTGGTTCAGAGCTTTTTTTAATTTAGGATTGATCGGATATGTTAAGGGTGAAAAGCGTATGCTGCCATGTGAAGCCGGAACGGCAAACTTCTTCATCGAACCTTATGGAGATGTATATCCGTGTAACGGCCTCGAAGACCGGATTTGGAAGGAAAGTATGGGGAATATTAGAGATTTTTCGTCATTCGAAGATTTATGGTATAGTGTGCAGGCGGAACGGGTTAGGGATATGGTTCGCCAATGCCCTAAAAATTGCTGGATGGTTGGGACTGCTGCTCCCGTGATGAAAAAGTATATAAAGCACCCTGCTATGTGGGTGATTAAAAATAAGATAAACAGCTTATCGGGTAAAAAGGCCGATACTGGTAATATTCCATATTTTAATGTCGGACAGGATATACGGCAGGGAGACCTTGATTTCTCGAGGATGCAGCCGTTTACCGATACCAATGGGGTAAGACCCGATGCCACACTGCCCTTAGTTGAGGAATAGGGATTTATGCCTTTTTTTGATTCATATTATGAAAATATTTGTTACAGGTACACGAGGAATACCCCATATACAAGGGGGAGTAGAAACACACTGCGAAAATTTGTATCCACGTATCGTAGGGATAGGAGGAGATGTTACACTTATACGACGCTCTTGTTATGTAGATGAGAACAATAAGATTCGGATTTTTAAGGGAGTGAAGCTGAAAGATACATATGCTCCGAGGAAGAAAAGTCTCGAAGCTATAGTGCATACATTTCTTGCAGTGATATATGCTTTCTTTAAGAGAGCTGATGTGATCCATTTTCATGCAATCGGACCATCTATATTTTCACCTTTGGCAAAAGTTTTAGGTATGAAAGTGGTTGTAACACATCATGGGGCTGACTATGAAAGGGAAAAGTGGGGATTGTTTGCCAAATTTATTTTAAAGACCGGAGAGCGTATGGCTGTATTATTTGCCGACCGTATTATTGTAATATCAGATAAGGTTAAAAATGATGTTGCCTCTAAATATGGGAGAACCGATGATGTGTACCTTATTTATAATGGAGTAAATAAAGCTCATATAATAGAGTCTGCAAGTTACATCTCGACTTTAGGTTTGGAGAGCAGAGGTTATATTCTGGCTTTAGGACGATTTGTTGAAGAAAAAGGCTTTCATAATCTTATAGATGCTTATCTGGAGAGTGCAGCAAAAGATCATTATCCTCTGGTGATAGCAGGTGATGCAGACCATGCTACTAAATATTCCATAGCCTTGAAGAAGAAAGCAAAGAACAGTGGTGTAATTTTACCCGGAATGGTTATGGGTGATAATCTGGCTGAATTATATTCGCATGCCCGATTATTTGTGCTGCCTACATTTCATGAAGGTATGCCTATTTCCTTATTAGAAGCTATGAGTTATAACTTGGATGTGCTTGTCAGTAATATTCCTGCAAATATGATGCTGATAAGAAACGATGAATCGTTGTTTAATCCACATGATATAAGGGAATTATCCTCTAAATTAGATAGTAAGATACAAAAAGGATTAGTCACAAAAATATATGACCTGTCAGATTATAATTGGGATGAAATAGCTGATAAAACTTTTGATGTACTGAATTTTACGAAGAAATGAACTTTTCTTCACTTTAATATGTTTTCCAATAGTATTAGATTCAAGGTTCGGTTATGCAATATTAGTAAATATTTTATCAGAGAGTTAGAAAAAATATATGTTCTTTAACATCCTTTAGATTTATCGTGTTCTAAAGACTATTTTTTATTAAAGAAGTGAAGTCAGACTTGATAAATAAATTCTATTGACTTTTGTCGTTTCTGATATTCTTTGCTTCGCAATAACTTTTATCTTTGTATTATGAAAGAATTCTCCTTACATATAAACTCCTTGATTCAAAAGCACGATTGTGTTATTATTCCTGATTTTGGAGGATTTGTCTTACGGCGTGATGTTGCTAAGATTGCTGATGACGGAGCTATTATACCTCCTCAGGTATCTGTCGGCTTTAATCCCGATCTGAAATACAATGACGGGTTGTTGGCTGAGTCTTATATGAATATGTACTCTATATCTTATGATATTGCTTGTAAAAAAATAGGTGATGTTGTGTATCGCCTGAATACGATATTAGGTTTGAGACAACCTGCGCCTATAGGCAATCTGGGTACTCTGATTTTAGATGAGGAAAAAAGGTTGAGTTTTATTCCTAACAGAGAATTTTCTTTATATCATCCTGAAACATTTGGGTTGGATACCTTAGAAATAAAAAAACTTGCTGATATTGAAGTAAGCCGTAAAGTGGAGATTGTTGCAAATCGCAAAAATCTATATCAGAGGATCGTTGTTAGTGTAGGTGCTGCAGCTGCAGCTGTTGCTGTCTTTTTTGTGACATCAACTCCTATATATGAACCCAAAGAAAGCCAGATGCAAAAATCGGGATTCTTTACAGATATCATAACACCTTCTCAGTCTGCAAAAAAGATCTCTCAATCTGAGATAGCTCATAATGCTTTGAGTAGTGTAGATGTTGTTGAACCTTCTGAGAATGCTCTTTCTGAGTCTGTTTCAGGTAATGATCCTGAAAATTTGAATAAGAACGAGATTAAGTCGGTCTCTGATGTTTCGAATAATGCCTCCTTGAATAATAAAGGACAGGATAATAATAAGAATTTGTCAGCCGCAAAAACAACAGCAGTAGAGAATACTGTGAAAACTAATTCTCATCTGTATTATGTTATTATAGGTAGTGCCAGCTCTAAGACTGAAGCAAAACGTTTGTTACTTCAATTGAAATCTCAGGGTTATAGAAATGCTTCGGTTCTTGAATCTAAAGAAAGACCACGTATATATATAAGTGTATTCGAAGATAAGGGGCAAGCTGAACAATATGCAGCTAATTTTAGACGCAATAATCCTAAGTTGAATGATGCTTGGATTTACTCTAAAAGAAATTAAGTTTATCTCCTTTGTAATAAGAATTATTCTATTTGACTATATTTGAATAAAAGCCGAAAGTTTAACTTTCGGCTTTTTATTTACTTGAAAACTAGAAGGTTTTTGTTTCTTTGTTTTAGTGATATATAAAACTATGTCTTTTATGAATCCTTTATTTGATTAGTTTTATATAATTGTAGTTTTATTTATTTAGCTCCTGTTTCAACTGAGCTACCCAATTGCTGATGCGTTCTTCATTTTTGCTTGCCTGATTTTCATAATCGATCACCAAACCTAAGAACTTTCCGTCTTTAAGAGCTTCTGAATGGTCAAATTTATAACCTTCAGGAGATGTAAATCCAACCACTTTGGCTCCGTTTGTCTCGAATAGTTTGGCCAGAATTCCTATGCCATCAGCAAAATTATCAGGATACTTTACTTGATCTCCAAGACCGAAGATTGCCACTTTTTTACCCTTCATCTTTACTGACTCCAAGTCTGGTAATAGTTCGTCCCAATAGGATGGAAGTTCTCCATCAAACCAGGTTGAAGCACCGGCGATAATATTGTCGTACTTTTCGAAGTCTTCAGCTGATGCTTCTTCTATGGCTATTATATCTATATCGGCATCACCAAAAGCTTCTTTGATCTTCTTTCCGATCTTAGAGGTTTTACTAGTTTCTGTGCCGAAGAATAATCCTATCTTTTTCATAATTTCGTGTTTTGTCTATTTTAAGTATATCCCGTTTTGTTAGAATTCTAATATTCTCTTTGCAGCCTCGTAGATCTTTTCTTCATTTGGTAAAACTGCTCGTTCTAGAATTGTATTGAATCCTACAGGGGTGAAAGTTGAACCGACACGTTTAACCGGAGCATCGAGATATTGGAAAATCTCTTCATTGATAGATGAAACAATTTCACCGCCAAAGCCGCCGAATACTTTATCTTCGTGTACAATCAATGCTTTATTGGTTTTCTTTATAGATTCAAAGATTGTTTCTTTATCAAGAGGCATCAATGTCCGCAGGTCTATTACTTCAACACTCCAACCATTTTCCTGAGCCAGACGTTCGGCTACAGTCAAACTAAATAAGAGGGTATTACCATAAGTGATGATTGTAAGGTCTTTTCCTTCTCGTCTGATACGGGCTTTTCCGAATGGTACTTCAAAATCATCGGGAATCACAGCTGATGCTTCTACGGAGTTATATTGGCATTTGGGCTCTAGGAATACTGTCAAGCCCTGTGAGCGTAAGCTCGTGCGAAGCAAACCTGCTGCATCGTCGGCGAAACAGGGATACACGACGCGTGATCCTGGTAATGTTGTAAATACGGCCTCGAGATTCTGAGAGTGGTACATACCACCTCCGATATAACCTCCGGATGCCAAACGAAGTGTAATATTGGGTGAAAACTGTCCGTTACTTCTCCAATAATCATGTGTACATTCTATATATTGTTCCATTGCCGGCCAGAAATAATCCGCAAATTCAGCTCCTTCGACAACTACTCTGATCTTCGGATCAAACCGGCTCATTCCGTTGGCTGTACCTACAATGAAGTCTTCGGCAATCGGAGCATTGAATACTCGCTCTTCACCAAATTCTTGCTGCATTCCCTTTGAAACATTAAAGACTCCGCCTTTCTCCTTGTTAGCGACATCTTGTCCCCATAGGAAAGTATCAGGATTGTGTCTGAACTCGGCTTTAAGTGTTTCATTGATAGCTGTTACCAGATTTTTCTTTTCTCCTTGTTCGTCATGAGTCCCGTCAACATACTTTTGAGGCACATAAGGATCAGGAGTCACAAAATCGAAAATAGATTTAGGATCCGGATCCGGTGCAGCCAATGCTTTCTTATTAGCCTGACTCAGTTCTTTTTTGACAGCTGCTTCAATTTCTTTTAATTCTTCTTCGGTAAATCGTTTGTAACGTATCAGCATTCTCCTGAATTTCAACAATGGATCGGCTGCTTTAACATAAGCCAATTCATTTTCGTCGCGGTATAGTGTATGTTTATCCGAATTGGAGTGAGAGCCTATACGAACGCAGTTGGCTTGTACTATTACCGGAGTACGGTTTTCGATAGCATATTCGCGAGCTTCTGTCATTGCATTCATAGAATCGAAAACGTCTTTTCCGTTACAATGAATAATGCGTAGATTTTTAAAGCCACTGAAATTATCTGCAACCTTACGGTTTGCGGTCTGGTCCTTTTTAGGAACCGAGATACCATAGCCATTGTCCTGAATAACGAATATCACGGGCAGGCGTTCTTTTGATGCTCCATTAATAGCTTCATATACATAACCTTCGGATGTAGCTGAGTCTCCATGAGAAGTGATCGCTACACCTTTATGTTTATAATAAACCATTGCACGAGCTACCCCTACAGCATGTAAATCGTGGTTACCTGTTGCTGATGATACATTTTCGATGTGCCATTCGGGTTTAGCGAAGTGATTTGACATGTGTCGTCCTCCACTCGCAGGATCGGTAGCTTTAGAGATACCATTAAGAATCAGTTCCTCGGCTGTTACTCCCGCTGATAATACTGTAAGCATATCTCGGTAATAAGGGAACATAAAGTCTTTGCCTTTTGTGAAAACCTGTCCCATAGCCAACTGTATCCCATCGTGCCCTGCATAAGGAGCATGGTAGGACCAGCCTAATGACTGCAAGAGATATGCAGGAGCTTTTTCGTCGATAGCTCTACCTAGTGTCATCAGGTGATACCACTTTTTCAGAGTTTCTTTATCTGTACTTTTTATGTCGTATTTCTTATTCATGTCTGATTTGTTTTAGTCATTGAACATTGGAAAATTAAGGCTTTTAGCCTTAATCTTCCCAATTTTGTAAATATTCGGCAATGCGGTGCAGGAAGTTTCCTCCGAGCATACCGTCTATTACTCTGTGATCGTATGATAATGACAAGTACATTTTATCTCTGATAGCGATAACCGGCCCATCAGGAGTTTCAACTATCGACGGTTTCTTTTCGATGATACCGACTCCCAATATAGCTACCTCGGGTTGGTTTATAATCGGTGTTCCGAATAAGCTCTTGAATGATCCGAAGTTAGTAATCGTAAATGTACCACCCTGAATTTCATCGGGCATCAGTTTATTACGTCTTGCTTTGTCGGCCATTGATGCGATATTG
>OGZT01000536.1_pt1 | contig 30048 bp, 27 predicted proteins | sample 1576891 | NCBI WGS metagenome assembly OGZT01 (sample SAMEA3541521, study PRJEB24748) | human gut metagenome | biome: human gut; feature: human-associated habitat; material: faeces | place: China | collected 2012 | reverse complement strand
CGTTACTCATTGTTAAATATGTTTAATTTATTATTCTCCCAGATCTATAGCATAATATTTAGTACGTCCGTTTGGATAAAATCCGGATATAAACAAACCTTTATCCTGAGATTTTCCGACTGCCTGAATAATGCCTTCAACATCCTCTACAGAAGATACGGATTGATTATTGATTTTCATAACAATGAAACCTTTCTCAATTCCTTCTTTCTTGAAGCGTCCTCCGTTATCAACTCCGGCAACCTGTACCCCATAGCTTACTCCGTACTGGCGTTTCTGGTCTGCTGTTAGTTCTTTAAATGCCGCACCAATTATTGCCAAGCCATCAGTTTTTTTCATTACAGCAGTACTGCCCGAACTGTTTTTCAAGACTACAGATATTTTCTTCTGAGCACCATAACGGTCAATCAATAATTCGACCTTATCACCCGGACGATACCTATTTACTTGATCCTGTAATTCCCCAACACTTTTCACCTTAGTATTATTCACGGCTATGATAACGTCTCCTTCCAATACTCCAGCTTCTTTAGCCGGACTCCGGTCTGCAAAACCTCCAACAAAAGCACCTTCTTTTACCTTTAGATCTTTGGCTTTCTCTGATTTAGCATCCTGAGCAACAGAAATGTCACTGATCATCACTCCAAGTACAGCACGTTGAACTGTTCCGAATTCTTTAATATCTGCTACCACCTTAGCCGCAATAGAAACAGGTACAGCAAAACCATAACCGGCAAAGTTTCCGGTTTGTGAGTATATCGCAGTGTTTATACCGACCAACTGTCCTTCGGTATTCACCAATGCTCCCCCACTGTTACCGGGATTGATAGCCGCATCGGTCTGAATGAATGATTGAATGGTCATATCACCACCTTGTCCGGCTCCAATACCTCCACGTCCTTTTGCACTAACAATACCTGCAGTTACAGTAGATGTGAGATTGAAAGGATTACCAACAGCCAGCACCCACTCTCCTACTTTCAGATTATCAGAATTGCCAAAAGGAATGTATGAAAACTCTTTTCCTTCGATTTTCAGCAATGCAATGTCTGTAGTAGGATCTGCACCTACAAGCTTAGCTATATACTTCGAATTATCGTTCATTGTAACCTCTATTTCAGTTGCCTTATCTATCACATGGTTATTAGTCACGATATATCCGTCATTAGAGATGATAACTCCTGACCCGTAACCGACACTGGGCTGCGGTGTTCCATACCCGAAATCTTGCCCGCCACGATCACCAAATCCGAAAAAGTATTCAAAAGGGTCTATCATTTGCTGTCTTCCTCGTCTTGATTCCTGCGAAACAGCCTTAACTGTCGATTTTATATGAACCACTGCATGTACCGAACTCTCGGCCGTTTTAGTAAAATCGGGGTAGCCATCAGCCGTCAAAGACGCCAGATGAACATTTTTTTGGTCAAATTCTTTTGCATAACTGTACATATCAGATGTACTATAGCCCGATCTGCTATTCAAATAGCTGAACGTTCCGTATGAAGCACCTACACTTATCAACGCTGCTACAATATAGGTAGATGCATTCCTCCAAAGTTTCTTCATATTCTAACTGTTTTATTAATTTCTAATGATCTGTTATTGCTTTTTAATTATATCAAATTTATACACAAAAATCATTCACTTAATCATCCACATCACCTTTTTTTAACACTTTTAACCAGCTATAATTAGGCTTAACAGCGTTTAACAAGACACTTCATAATTAGCCAAACAGTATTAATGACATTTTGGCAGAAACTAAGAATCAGTCATCAATGGAAAACTATATAATTCGAAAAAGGTAACAAAAGTTACGCACTTTATGTTCATCCTTGTATGAAACCTTTTCCATCCCTCTATCGTTTAAAGAACGTTCTATAAACAAGAGTCTTTGTGCCCCTTGGTGTATAGATAAAAATAGAAAAGCGGCACATGTTGCCGCTTTTCTATTTTTATCTATGTACACAGAAAACTATCACTGTTTTCTTATCTCAGCTCGTTTAATTTTTCCACTGATTGTTTTAGGCAGTTCGTCTACAAACTCAATAATACGGGGATATTTATATGGAGCAGTCACTTTTTTCACATGATCCTGAATCTCTTTAATCAAATGCTCCCCGGCTTTATCTTTATAATCAGATGCTAATATAATGGTCGCTTTTATAACCTGTCCGCGTACCTCATCGGGTACTCCTGTTATGGCGCATTCCACAACAGCAGGATGTGTCATCAATGCACTTTCGACCTCAAATGGTCCGATACGATACCCTGAACTTTTGATGACATCATCAATACGTCCGATAAACCAATAATACCCATCCTGATCGCGCCAGGCAACATCGCCGGTATGATAAACATTATCGGCATAAACAGATTTCGTAAGTTCCTCGTCCCGATAATATCCCATAAACAATCCTAAAGGTTTGCCATGATCGGTACGAATAACCACCTCTCCCGATTCTCCTTCTTCAGCCGAACGTCCTTCTCCGGTAAGCAAATCTATATCATAAACGGGATTAGGAATCCCCATAGACCCGGGTTTGGGTTCAACCCACGGGAAAGTTACAATGGTAGGAGTTGTTTCGGTTTGTCCGAAAGCTTCCATCATCTTAATTCCTGTTGCCTTATAAAATGTCTCAAAAACAGAAGGATTAAGAGCTTCTCCGGCTGTTGTACAATACTCAAGAGATGATAAGTCATATTTAGAAAGATCTTCACGAATCAAGAACCGATATACCGTAGGTGGTGCACAAAAGGAAGTAATCTTACAATCCTGAATCAGATTCAATATTTTTGCAGGAGTAAACTTTTCATGGTCATAAGCAACGATTGTAGCTCCGACAATCCACTGTCCATAGAGTTTTCCCCATGCAGCTTTTGCCCATCCCGTATCGGAAACTGTCAGGTGAATACTATCTTCATTCAGGTTATGCCAATATTTAGCCGTAACAATATGTCCGAGTGGATAAGTAAAATTATGAATCACCATTTTAGGTTCGCCAGTTGTGCCCGAAGTAAAATACAACAATGAAATATCGTCATTATTATTAACATGAGCAGGACGCTCAAACAATGGAGCATCATTCAATCCTTTATGAAAATCTTTCCATCCGGGAGGAATTATTTTTCCGCAAGCCACAATATGTTTTACTGTTGGCGATTTGGGCAGCGCATCCTCTACATGCTGATGAATAAATTCGTCATCGGTAACGATGATGGCTTTTATATCAGCTGCATTATTGCGGTATATAATATCTTTAGGGGTCAGAAGGTGTGTTGCCGGTATAGCTATCGCCCCGATTTTGTGCAGGCCGATAATGGAAAACCAAAACTCATAACGGCGTTTCAATATCAGCATCACCATATCTCCTTTTCCGATTCCTAAAGTCTGGAAATAAGAAGCTGCCTTATCGCTTTGTTCCTTTATATCCTTGAATGTAAAGTTGATGTGTTCACCTTCTTCATTAGCCCAGCAAAGTGCTATTTTGTTCGGTTCTGCTTTTGCCCATTCGTCTACAACATCATAGGCAAAGTTGAAATTATCGGGAACATTTATATGAAAATTTTGCTTGAAATCATCTATGGAAGAGAAAGATGTTTTTGTTAAAAATTTTTCTAACATTGTATTGTTATTTTTGATAAGTTTAAGGTAGACTAACTACTCTGTTATCATTGCTTATACTTAAATTAAAAGCAAATATTTAATGATTTTATTAAATTGAAAACATTCTCCGTCTTCAACTTTTAATTGATTACCAAGAGGTCTGCAACCTTAAACAACTACAGCTAAAAACTTCACAGGCTTGCCATCCAAAGCTTTCATCCCATGAGGCAGACTCGGATCGAAATACAAGCTGTCTCCTTTTTCAAGAATCAAATCTTTTCCGTTTATACGGATTAGTAAGCGTCCTTTAAACACAAGGTTAAACTCCTGTCCCGGGTGCGAGCTTAAATGTATTGGGGTATCATCACTCTTAGGCTGAACCGTAACAACAAAAACATCGGCTTTGCGGTTTGTAAATCCGCTTGCCAAAGCCTGATACTGATAATCTTCGACACGCTTTATCTCAAGACCTTTTTCGCGGCGGGTAAGAGCATAACTGCTCATGCGGGGTTCTTCATCAAACATCAGGGTAGTTATATCCACATTGTATTTGGTCGCAATATTCTTAAGCATGCTTATAGAGAAATCTTTTTCTCCAGCCTCGTACTTAATGTAGTCTTCCAAAGGGATATCACAGGATGCAGCGAATTCTTTCTTCGAAAGATCCATGGCATCACGCAACCCTTTCAGGCGCAGTCCAATTTGTTTTAGTTCTTCATTCATATTTCAAATGAAATTTTATTTATTAAACATGTATTTGTAAGTATAACGATGTATTGCATTTTAAAACAACAGTAAATATTTAATGATATATTTTCCTAAGACATAAATCTTTCTTATTATTTTGCTCGGGAAAGTCAATAAATACGTCTGAGAGCTAAAAAATAGCGAAAGTCAAAGTTAAGAAAAAACTAAATGCAGGCAGGCAAAAAAATCTTAATAAAGGAAACTCTCCCGATATACATTCAAAATATTTATCTTTGCACCGATTAAGTAACAGAAAATACTTTTAGTTTATAACAGGCTTTGATTATTTATCTTACCAAAATCTTTAATAGGTCTGAGACCTTAAAAAACCAAGGTGTACGAAAAATATGAAAAAATATAAAAACTTAATTTTTTACACTTCAGTTCTAACTATAACAGCACTACTTTTATATACGGTAATCAGTCTGGGAAAGGGCAATCTGGAAGCAGGAAAGAATATTACAGAATTAACGAATAACACTTCAGCATGGAATGATTTTATAAGATCGGTTGCAGAAGAAGCCACAAGCTCGGCAGCCTTACTAATTCTTCAGATCATAGTAATACTCTTTTTTGTTCGTTTCTTCGGATGGATATGCCAGCGCATAGGACAACCAACAGTTATTGGCGAAATTATTGCCGGCGTGGTATTGGGTCCCTCACTACTAGGAGCTTATTTTCCGGAAATATCAGCTGTTGTATTTCCCGAATCATCAATCCATAATATAAAGTTGCTGAGTGAGATCGGTCTTATTCTGTTTATGTTTATCGTAGGTATGGAACTCGATTTCAAGGTATTGAAGAACAGAGCAAATGATGCCGTTATTATAAGCCACTCATGTATAGGCCTGCTTTTTGTCATGGGTACTACATTCGCTTACTTCATATACCCTTATTTTACGTTTACAGATGTGCATTTTTTACCTTTCGCTTTATTTATGGGTATAGCGATGAGTATTACTGCATTTCCGGTTTTGGCTAGAATTGTGCATGAAAGGGGACTCAACAAAACCCCATTAGGGGCAATGGTCATTACATGTGCGGCCGTCGATGATATCACCGCTTGGTGTCTCTTAGCTGCAGTAATAGCTATTGCAAAAGCGGGAACATTTATCAGCTCTTTGTACGTGATTGCATTTGCCGTATTGTATGTTATAGTAATGTTTAAACTGGTCAGACCTTTCCTTCAAAGGATTGCAGATCTCCAGACTTCGAATAATATTATAAGCAAATCCGTTATCGGAATTTTCTTTCTCACCTTATTTTTATCGGCATATCTTACAAGTATAATCGGCATACATCCTCTTTTCGGAGCGTTTCTGGCAGGAGTTATTATGCCTCCTAATCTCAATTTCAGAAAATTGTTTGTAGATAAAGTCGAAGATATTTCGCTGGTCGTTTTATTACCTCTGTTTTTTGTATATACAGGACTTAATACTAAAATAGGCTTGCTCAACACTCCCGAACTTTGGGCATTGTGCGGATGCATTATATTTATCGCTACTTTCGGCAAACTGGTAGGAGGAACTCTTGTTTCGAAATATTTAGGTTTCGACTGGAAATCGAGTATGACCATCGGAGCATTGATGAATACAAGGGGATTGATGGAGCTTGTAGTATTGAATATCGGTTACGATCTGGGAATACTCCCTCCCGAAATATTCGCTATGATGGTCGTAATGGCTTTGGTGACAACATTTCTCACAAGTCCGATTCTGGATTTAATAGAAAGGATATTTAAAAACAGACCAGTTGAAACAGAAGTATCACAACGTAAGACGTACAAAATACTTATCTCTTTCGAGAATTCTGTGGTTGGTAAGAAATTACTGCTTATAGCCAGTTCTTTTGTAAAGAAAGACCATCTTTATTCAGAAATAGATATGGTACACATATCTCCGGGAAATAATTTGTACCAACACGATATGGAAGATGAAGAACACGATGTTTTCGATCCGGTAATATATGCATCCAAGGCTCTGAATCAACCGATAACACCTATTTTTGAAGTTGCTGCAAATCCAACCCGTAAGATTGCACAGATGAGTAATAACGGCAATTATGATTTTCTCTTGATCAGTGCCCAGAACTCTATCTATGGAGGTAAAGGGAATTTTCTGGGGTATATACTCGGAGTCTCAAATACAATACTTCACATTCCTTCGCACATTTATTCGTGGATAACCAGAACGAAAAAAGCTGCGACAACCAATATCTTATCACTAGACGAAGGTACACGTTCTATTTTAACCCACGCCAATGCACCTGTTGGCATATTTATTGATAAAGGTCTTACAGAGATAAAGAACGTGATAGTGCCCGTACTTGACGAAAATGATGTTTTTCTTGGTGATTTTATGGGTCGGATTGCCCGTCATTCGTATGTCCGTATAACCCTATGGGACGGAATAGGCTTAATGGACAGTTCTATAGATTTTGTAAAAAGTGTCAGAGAAATCAAGGCTGTAAATCCTTATCTGTTCCAGCTTTGGAACAATAATATCCCCGTTGACAGAGATATCTTCAACAAGCACAATTTGGTAATGATCAGTCTCAACAGCTGGCGTACGCTAAAAGAAAAACATCCGTCATGGATCAAGTCAATGCCATCGGTTCTATTATTGAATGAATAAATTATTGCGGTTAAAACAATAAGGGAGAAAAGTATGAGCAGTACAGAAATACTGAATATTAAAAAGAATATACTCGATAAACTGTCAAAACGTCAGTTGAAAGATGCTTTTGAGCTATTAACAAAATTGGTTGTAAATGTACAGGACTGGAGAATATCCGAAAGATTGTCGGAACTTGAGACCAACTACACCTATATGCTCCATTATCAGTTCGAGGGACTGGAAGATACCCAAAAGGATACTATATATAATAATATCCTGCGGACACTATATGAAATAACAGATGATTCGTCAGACGAACTGCTTTCGATAGACTCTTCCAATTTATTCTATGAACGTTTGAGAATAATGGCTGCACGTCCGGTTATAACATTCAGTGATTTCATAAAACAGCTGAAAGAAATATCAGCATCCTTATCTGTCCTTGAATTACTTGATGACAGCGAAACCTCACGCATACAGAAGAGAGATCTGGCAATCAAAAGAGAGCGAATAGGCTCTGACATGTTTAACTTTGTATTTACTTCACCGAGAGCAAATGTCGGTGACGAAGAAGAATATTTAAGTTTTATATCTAATCAGGATGTTCCTGTCCGTGAAAAGAGCTTATTTATATCAGCAATAACGATGAGTCTTTTTCATCGGTTCGATTCAGGCAAAGTAACTGTACTTATCGAAGCTTGTAAAGCCAGCGATATAACCATCAGACAAAGAGCGATAGTCGGGTTGATCATCGTCCTACAGATGTATGACAAGAGATGGAAACTGTATCCCGAATGCCACTTCAGACTTGAAGCGCTGATTGAAAATGATTCATTCAAAAAATCAATTCTAACTGTGGTTAAGCAATTGATCAGATCAAGAGAGACTGAAGAAATCAGCCGCAAATTGACAGAGGAAATCATTCCTGAAATGATGAAATTCAATTCTCTCGCAGGAAAAAAGCTCAATATGGAGGACTTAATGGGTGAAACCGATTTTGCCGATAAGAATCCTGATTGGAAAAAGGAACTCGAAAACTCGGGATTGGCAAATAAACTGCAAGAATATTCGAGTCTTCAGATGGAAGGAGCCGATGTTTTTCATTCGACTTTTGCCAATCTCAAGAATTTTACATTCTTCGGAGATATGAGCAACTGGTTTTTACCTTTCGATACAACTTATTCTGAACTGCAAACCATATTTTCGAGCAAAGAGGGCACTAGCGGATTCCTTCAAACAGCTGTTCTCAATTCCGGGCACATGTGTAATTCGGATAAATACTCTTTTGCTTTGAGCCTGTTACAAATTCCTTCAGCTCAACGCGAAATGATGTCCATGCGATTCAATGAAGAATCCGAACAATTGAAGGAATTACAAAGGGACGCAGAATCCCTTAACCCGACAATTGCCGAAGATGTAATTTCAAATCAATATATACAGGATTTGTACCGATTTTTCAAACTATATCCATACCGGAGCAACTTTTTTGACATATTTACTCTACGATTAAATTTTTATGATCTGAATTCGATATCCCCACTCATTGCAGGAAAAGAAAACATGCTGCAGATAGCTAATTTCTGTTTCGACAAAAACTTCTTTTCGGATGCTTTACCAGTATATCAAAAACTCGTCAAAATTCACATCGAAGACTCTGACATATGGCAAAAGATCGGATACTGTAAGCAGATATTAAACGATTTGCAAGGTGCACTGGATGCTTATCTGCAAGCGGAAGTATTTTCGCCTAATAATTCATGGATAATTAAGCGGATTGCGCAAACATACCGCTCTCTAAAAGATCCGAAACATTCTCTTGAGTATTACCAAAGGGCAGCACAATTAAATCCAAACAATCTGAATCTTGAATTAAATATCGGTCACTGTTATTTAGAATTAGGAGAATATGAACAAGCTCTGAACTGCTATTTCAAGGTAGAAGTACTCGAAACCAAAAGTAATAAAGCATGGCGTCCGATAGCATGGACTGCTTTTCTTCTGCGGAAGTTTGATGTTGCCGAGAAATATTATCAACAAATATTATCAGACAAGCCCAACGCTCATGATTTCCTGAATGCAGGACATGTACAATTATGCCTAAACAATAAAAAAACAGCTCTTAGCCATTATTTAAATGTGATATCAAAACTTTCGGGATTCGATCAGTTCCTAAAATTATTTGAGGACGACAAGGCAGAACTAATATCCGCAGGAATAGATGAGTCATTCTTGCCCCTTCTATTTGATGAGATCAGATACAAGCTCGATTGAAATATTATAAGGCTTTAATTTTAATCACAAGGAATTCCATATAAATCCAAACCATCCGACCAGATAAGATTAACTCCCTTATCTGGTTCTATTTTAAATGCCATCCGAGACGGGAAAAAACATTTAGTATCTTCCGACAGGTTCTGATTCCATTTAAAATCATCACTATAAGCCAGATACAAATCGCCTATATTTGCGAATACCACCACTGAAGTCTGGTCTTTATAATCCGCTTCGATGTTATCGAAATATTGGTTTATCTTTTGCTCGGCATCTTTATACTCTTTTCCGTATACAATATCCAGCTTCTGATCTGTTGCTAAAACAGGATGTCCATTTTGCTTTACATCGAAATTCTGTAGCGGAAAAGCAAATACATTAGTCATACATTCATCCAAGGCTAATGTTATGTCTTTTATTTTAGACTTAGAATATCCTTTTAAACCATATATGTAGTATTCGTTTTCAATAAGGGGCAAGAGTTCTTTTGATAATTTCTTATTAATCATCAATTTATAGACACCTGTAGTGTCATAATAATGAAGTGTCGTAAATTTTTTATTGTCATACAAGCTAGAATAAAATTCGGCACGAATAGAATCCGACTCATCAATACTATTAAATACTTCATCTAACAAAGTGATATCATCTTCCGATTCTGCTTGATTAATTACTAATGCTGTTGTTTTGGGAGACAGCTCATAAACCGAGAAAAAATGAATTTCGGTCTGATCATTTTTCGATAATACAGACATGCTCACCAACAAACAAATAAGTAGTAAATACCCCTTCAATGCTTTTTTCATACAATAGATATAATATTCAGAAAAATTAACAAACAAATGTAATAAATATCCGGAGCAGAAAACTATTAGATAAGATAAAATAATGGACAGGACATAATAAAAGGAGATTTTTCACAAAACCTCCTTTTATGAGTTAATTTAGGTATTAGTGTTTAAGGTAAAAAGATTGTTTTAGGTTATCGATACAAAGGAAAAGATTTCCGGCTTATACACCAAATAAAAAAACATATTCTACAACATATAATATTATCAAATTATAAGAAATATTTTTAATATTTTAATATGTGTCAAATACACCCTATCAATATTTTCTTCTTTGTTCGATATAATATATCTTTACGATCAAAAGTACAGATTTTCGACTAAAAAATCGGATATTTGGCTACTGTTTAAATATAATTTGCAAAATATAAAGAATGAAGAAGGTTTTATTTCTGCTTTTTATGGCTGCAATATCTTTTCCGAATGGATTTGCCTGTACAAATCTATTAGTGGGAAAAGCAGCCTCCACAGACGGATCTACATTAGTATCCTACTCTGCCGACTCTTACGCGTTATACGGAGAACTGTATCATTGGCCGGCTAAAACTTACACTAAAGATGAAATGCTGAAAGTGTATGAATGGGACACCGGAAAATATTTAGGTGAAATAAAACAAGCCGCACAGACCTACAATGTAGTAGGAAACACCAATGAGCATCAACTTACAATTGCCGAAACTACATTCGGCGGACGTGAAGAATTAGTTGATCCTGCCGGAATTATAGATTACGGCAGCTTAATATACATAACACTTCAACGTGCAAAAAACGCCAAAGAAGCGATTAAAGTAATGACCGACCTGGTTAATGAATATGGATACGCCAGCAGCGGTGAATCATTTTCTATTGCAGACCCGAATGAAATATGGGTGCTTGAAATGATCGGAAAAGGAAAAGACCGAAAAGGAGCAGTGTGGGCTGCCGTACGGATTCCGGACGATTGTATATCAGCACATGCAAACCAATCTCGGATACAGCAGTTTCCTCTGAATGATACAAAAAACTGTATTTATTCGAAAGATGTAATATCATTTGCTAAGGAAAAAGGATATTATTCGGGCAAAGATGCAGACTTCAGCTTTGCGAAAGCATACAACCCGCTCGATTTCGGAGGACAACGTTTTTGCGAAGCCCGTGTCTGGAGCTTTTTCAACCGCTACAATAAGGACATGGCTAAATTTGTGACTTACGCACAGGGTAAAACACAAGACCCGATGCCATTATACATCAAACCAGACAGAAAACTGAGCTTGAGTGATGTACAAGCGATGATGAGAGATCATTATGAAGATACTCCTCTTGACGGACGTTACGATGCCGGAGCAGGACCATTCGAATCACCATACAGATGGGCTCCTCTCGAATGGAAATCAGATTCTGTAAAATATTGTAACGAACGTCCAATATCGACACAGCAAACCGGTTTTGTATTTGTTTCACAAATGCGCTCATGGCTACCCAATGCAATCGGAGGCGTACTTTGGTTTGGAGTAGATGATGCCGCTATGACTGTATTCACACCGATGTATTGTTCTATCACCGAAACTCCTGAATGTTACAGAATTGGCAATGGAGATTTGTATACCTTCTCTTGGACTTCCGGATTTTGGATCCACAACTGGGTGTCTAATATGGTATATAACAAGTACAACTATATGTACCCTGAGGTACAGAAAGTGCAACAGGAACTGGAAGGCAAATTCATTTCTCAACAAGCAGAAATCGAAGCAAAAGCAAAACAACTATATGCTGAATCTCCCGACAAAGCCATAGCTTTCTTAACTGCTTACAGCACAGAAGAAGCCCAATTTGCATTCGACAGATGGAAAAAACTAGGAGAATTCCTTACTATAAAATATATGGACGGAGTAGTTCGTAAAGAAAAAGACGGACAATTTATCCGCAACGAGCATGGAGGTCCATCTTCACCGCAGCGTGTTGGATACCCGCAAAACTATTATGATAAAGTGGCTAAAGAAACAGGAGACAAGTATAAAATACATTAACATTACTAAGGTCGCAGACCTTTCTATAACAAAAGCCGCAGAGATATATCACTGCGGCTTTTTAGTAAATGAAAGAATTTAATGATATATTTTCAAGTTAAACAAACTTAGTCGGTTATACTTGCCAAAGTAATAAATAGGTCTGTGACCTTATTTTATATATCCAATTTTATTATTTTTGTAGATAAAGCAATTTTTATATCATATTATGAAAACAAAGGCAACATATAAATGCCGGATTGTAATTAAAATAGGGAGTAATGTATTAGGGCGTAAAGACGGCTCTCTCGATATAACAAGAATGTCGGCACTGGTAGACCAAATGGCTGAACTCCGCAAACTCGGATACGAGATTATACTGGTTTCATCGGGTGCGGTTGCGTCCGGCAAATCGGCTCTGAAGCCCAAAAACAAATTGGATCTGGTCTCAGCCCGTCAGTTATATTCTGCGGTAGGACAGGTAAGGCTGATAAATCAGTATTACACGTTGTTCGATCATTACAACATAGTGTGCGGACAGATTTTGGCTACAAAAGAAGATTTTGCGACAAGACGCCATTACCTGAATCAGCGAAACTGTATGACTGTCATGCTGGAGAATGGGATTATCCCTATTGTAAACGAAAACGATACCATTTCGGTCAATGAATTGATGTTTACCGATAACGATGAACTATCGGGACTGGTAGCGACCATGATGAATTGCCGGACTCTCATTATACTCAGCAATATAGATGGTATTTTCGATGGAAATCCGGCGGATCCCAAATCGAAAGTCATACTAGAAATAGATACAAAAAAAGACAATATAGAAGACTATATACAAACATCTAAATCGAGTGCAGGACGTGGAGGAATGCAGACAAAGTACAACATTGCCCGCAAAATAGCCGAAGAAGGTGTTGAAGTGATTATAGCCAATGGTAAAAAGGATAACATATTGCCTGATTTATTAACTAAACCGCAAACAATATGTACCCGATTCAATCCTTCTTCAAAAAGAGTATCGACTGTAAAAAAATGGATCGCCCACTCCGAAAGTTTTGCCAAAGGTGAGATACACATCAATAACGGAGCGAAAGAGGTATTGACGGGCAATAAAGCAGTAAGCCTTTTGCCGGTTGGAATTACTAATGTTATAGGTACATTCGAGGCTGATGATATTGTAAAGATTATAGATGAATCTGGAAAACAAATAGGCGTAGGCAGAACAGCTTTTGACAACGAAGGAGTAACAAAACTTATAGGACATAATAATTCGAAACCAATTATACATTACGATTACTTATATATTGACAAATAAAAGTTATGGATGATACGGAGAAGCTGTTTGAAGCAGCAAAGAAAGCAAGCAAAGATCTTTTGCTGCTTAGCAACGAACAGATAAATAATATATTGGAGGCTATAGCCAAAGAAACAGAAAAGAGTTTTTTTCATATTCTTTCCGAAAATCAAAAAGATTTACAGCGGATGGATAAGGAAAATCCTAAGTACGACCGCCTGAAATTGACTGAAGACCGTTTGAAAGGCATAGTAAGCGATATACGCAATGTAGCAACACTACCCTCTCCGGTTGGACGTATGCTTGACGACCGTCATTTAGAAAATGGATTACACCTGATAAAAAAAACGGCGCCGTTTGGCGTTGTTGGTGTAATTTTTGAGGCCAGACCCAATGTTTCGTTCGATGTTTTTTCTTTGTGTTTCAAATCAGGCAATGCCTGTATCCTGAAAGGTGGTTCGGATGCATACTTCTCGAATCAGGCTATTGTCGAAATTATTCGTAATATACTTGACGAAAAAGGGCTCAACCCAAATATATGCGTTCTTCTGCCAAAAGAGAGAGAAGTTATAGATCAGTTGTTGAACGCACGGAAATATGTCGATCTGATTATTCCCCGCGGAGGAAGCTCTCTGATCAATTATGTGAGAGAAAATGCACACATACCTGTTATTGAAACAGGTGCAGGCGTTTGCCATACTTATTTCCATACCAGCGGAGACCGTGACATAGCACGAAAGATCATACATAATGCCAAAACCAGGCGTGTAAGCGTTTGCAATACGCTAGACTGTCTCATTATAGACAAGGAACGATTATCAGATTTACCTTATCTTTGTGAAGAACTGTCTAACGATAATGTGACAATCTTCGCAGACAAATTGGCATACAATGTATTATCGGGCAGTTATCCCGAAAAATTATTAGCCGAAGCCACCGACGAAAGTTTCGGTACTGAATTTTTAGATTATAAAATGGCTGTAAAAACAGTCAATAATATAAACGAAGCTATTGCCCATATATCGGCATACGGATCACAGCACAGCGAAGCTATTATCGCAGCAGATATATCAGCCAGCCAATTATTCGAAACCCTGATAGATGCTGCATGTGTTTATGTTAACGCATCAACTGCATTTACGGATGGAGCTCAATTCGGATTAGGAGCCGAAATAGGTATCAGCACGCAAAAAATGCACGCAAGAGGGCCAATGGCTTTACAGGAATTATGCAGTTATAAGTGGCTTGTTGAAGGGAACGGACAAACAAGAAATCCTTAGAATGAAAAAGAAAAATAATAAAAACAGAAAAATAACAATAGAAGACTATATAAAAGCTGTAAAAAAAGCAGACAGGGAAATACAAATCGAAAATTCGACAGGATGGTCTGCCACAACAAAGGTACACAAGAGTAAAAAAATATACGACAGGAAAAGAGCCAGGGACAGCTACAACGAAGAATACTAAGAATGAAGGAAAGGAATATAACACTCGATTACTTTAAGATTATATTAAGTATTTTAGTTATTAATATACACGCACCATTTGTATCCATTTATCCACCGACTGACAGCGGATTCTGGTCTCAGTTGGGATATGTATCCGGATGGTTCTTTTCGCATGGAATAACTAAAATAGCAGTTCCTTTATTCTTTATTATTAATGGTTTTTTTCTGGACCTGAGTAATACTTCGAAAGTTATAAAGTATATAAAACGACTCTTTATAATGTATATAGCATGGGCTCTGTTTTATTTGCCTATGTATTATCCTTATTTGGATACCGCGACATTCATCCGGGTATTTGCCACAGGATTTTTTCACTTATGGTATTTACCGGGGCTTATTGGAGCAATCGTTATACTTTTCTTTGTGAATAAGATTATCAAAAATAAGATTATTTTAATACTTATAGCTATTATCCTTTTCGGTATTGGTTATATGATACAAATGAAAGACCCGTATACCAATGTCGAAATGATCAAATACCGCAATTGTTTATTCTTTGGATTTCCGTTTGTCTTATTTGGCTATCTGCTTAAGACATTCAATATTAAACAATTAAAAAGCACAGTTATCATTCTCATAACAATAGGTTTTGTATTTCTGATGTCCGAATCCTACCTGTATATGATACAGCAAAAGACGAACAACCTAATGTTTTCGTTGCTAATCTTATGTCCGGCATTGTTTATTTTCGTTTTACAGCACAGTAAGACAGGTATAGATAAAAGCGAAGGTGTTATCAGCCAGTTATCAACGGCTGTATATTATATACACCCTATGGTGCTCAGATGGACATCTTTATTATTCGCTGTAAATATTATATCATTTCCTTATATTGTTATAACTTCGCTGGTTACAGGCGTATTGCTGATTAAATGCAACAAGTATTTTAAAATTCTACTATAAACCGAAATGAACAGTTTATCACATATATCAGACCTTCTTGAGTCTAAATCAAATACACTCCCGATCAATAAAAATGAGTTGGAAGAGGCTCTGGACACAATCTTTCAGCAACTATTATTTCCAATATGCAAAAGTAACAGATGCTCTACACGCCCTCTGCACTTTGTGTTTTCGATACTGCTGGAAAACATCTCCAATTTAATGGGACGTGAGAAAGCCGAAATAATAGTTGAATCTTTCATCTCAGGATTACCCGATTTACAACATAAACTGTATAACGAAGCCAAATGCTATGTCCAGAACGACCCCGCAGCCCGCAGCATAGAAGAAGTTATTCTTACATATCCCGGATTCTATGCTCTATCGGTACATAGGATTTCTCACATTCTGTTCGAACAGGGAGTTCCCATTATCCCCCGTTTGTTTTCGGAACATGCACATTCGCAAGTAGGTATAGATATACACCCCGGAGCACACATCGGAAATAACTTTTATATCGACCACGGCACAGGCATTGTTATTGGAGAAACTACTCAGATAGGCGAAAATGTCAAAATTTATCAAGGAGTAACTCTCGGAGCTTTATTTGTAAACAAAGACTTAAAAGGTAAAAAGAGACACCCGACCATCGAGGATAATGTTGTAATATATGCAGGTGCAACTATTTTGGGAGGCGGAACTATTATCGGACATGATTCAACCATCGGGGGGAATGTTTGGCTGACAAAAAGCATCGTCCCCTATTCTATCGTGTTCAATCATTCGGAAGCCAGAATTAAAACGACTCAGGATTTCGGGGATCTGGATTCTTTCAATTATACAATATAGGTCTTATTATAGTTGAGAAGTAAACAAGCTGATATGCATTCCTGCTCGTCAACTTGTTCATTGATTTAATAAAAGGTCTGAGACCTTTTCAAGATAAATATTTGTAAGCCTTTGTAATATTTTTCTATCTTTGCGATCTTAAATATCATATCAGCTTATTAATAAGCATAACTGAATAATTTTAATAATCTAAATACATTTTATGGCAACTACTGCAGATATAAGAAACGGTATGTGTATTGACATCGAAGGTCAATATTATGTAGTGATAGAATTCCTTCATGTAAAACCAGGTAAAGGAGCTGCTTTTGTGAGAACAAAAATGCGCAGTGTTACAACAGGCCGTATTCTTGAGAGAACATTCAACGCAGGAATCAAATTAGATGAAGTACGTATCGAAAGACGTCCATATCAATATCTATACAAAGATGATATGGGATATAATTTCATGAATAACGAAACATTCGAACAAGTTTCTATTCCCGGAAATCAGATTGACGGGGTGGCTTTCCTTAAGGAAGGTGATACAATAGAAGTACAGGTGCATGCTGAAACAGAAACTATTCTTACAGCCGAACTACCTCAGAATGTTGTATTGCAAATTACATACACCGAACCCGGACTGAAAGGTGACACCGCAACCAACACATTAAAACCTGCGACCGTAGAAACCGGTGCAGAAGTGCGTGTACCTTTATTCATAAACGAAGGTGAAAAAATCAAAATCAATACTCGTGACGGATCTTACGTTGAAAGAGTAAAAGAATAAGAAGATCATTTGATATTCCGAAAGATCGTGTTTAGCTTTGTGCCAAACACGATTTTTTTATACAACACTTGATCTTTTATGAACAACTCGACACAAAAACTACGTATAACAGACTGGGCTGAAGAAGACCGTCCACGTGAAAAACTCCTGATGAAGGGAGTGCAGACTCTGTCTGACGCAGAACTTTTGGCAATACTTATCGGATCGGGAAATAAGAATGAAACGGCTGTAGAACTATCACAACGGATATTACACTTCGTAAAAAACAATCTAAATTCCTTAGGACGATTATCAATAAATGAACTAATCAACAACTTTAACGGTATAGGAGAAGCTAAAGCTATCACCATTATTGCAGCCCTCGAATTAGGAAGACGAAGAAAAGATTCCGAGAGAGAAAAAATGGCTCAGATAAAATCCAGTATAGATATCTTCAATCTATTCCAGCCTATTTTAGGAGATTTACCTCACGAAGAAAGCTGGATATTATTATTAAATTCAGCTAACAAGATTATAAAAAGATTACAGGTAAGCAAAGGCGGTCTGAATGGAATAACGATAGACATACGCATGATAATGAAGGAATCAATCGAAAGTCTGGCAACCGGTATCATACTTGTACACAATCATCCATCGGGCAATTTAACACCAAGCAGGGAAGATGATGATATTACGACTAAACTCAGTGTTGCATCATCATTTGTCGATATCCAGATGATAGATCATGTGATTATTACAGATGATGGATTTTATAGCTATAAAGACGAAAACAGGATTATCTGAATAGAACTAACATCATTGCTTTTCTATATCAGACAATCAAAATTCTTTATCAATAGCAGAATAAAGATATTTATTCCTTAAATTTGCTTTTTATTAAGGCTTCAGGCCTTTTTATAGCTTTGGTTACTAAAAATAAGCAAAGCCTGTTATGAACCCAAATATATCATTTGATACATTTTATTACTTAATTTCAAAATTATGGATAATAATATAATGCAACTAGAAGAGGAAATAGTACGTATGCTGAAAACAGTATATGATCCTGAAATTCCTGTAAATATATACGATTTAGGCTTAGTTTATAATGTTGATGTCGATGAAGAAAAAAATGTAACCATTACTATGACATTGACTGCGCCGAACTGTCCGGCTGCTGATTTTATACTCGAAGACGTTCGTTTAAAACTCGAATCAATCAAAAGCCTCAAAAACGTAATTGTCAATCTGACTTTTGAGCCCGAATGGAATAAAGATATGCTTAGTGAAGAAGCTAAACTCGAACTTGGGTTCTTATAATTTAAGGTCTCAGACCTTTTTATTGCTTAGCAGGTAAATGGCTTATGCTTGTAATAAATTGAAGATATATCATTAAATATTTTCATATACTTAATATGTCTGAAAAGAAAAAAATATATTTCCTCTCTGATGTTCACCTGGGATCTGCATCACACAACAAGAACAATACAAATGACAAAGGAGCATTGACTCTACCCGGCAGTAAAAAACAAACGGACAACAATCTCCCTGTCAACCACGACATCGAGCGAAAGCTTTGCAGATGGTTCGATTTTGTAAAGAATGATGCTAAAACCATTTATTTGTTAGGTGATATTTTTGATTTTTGGTTTGAATATAAGTATGTTGTACCCAGAGGCTTTACACGGGTACTCGGTAAAATTGCAGAACTGACAGACTCGGGTATAGAAATTCATTTTTTTATCGGAAACCACGATGTATGGGTGACTGATTATTTGCAAAAAGAATGTGGAATGATTGTTCATACCGAACCTCTTGTCACTGAAATATACCGAAAGAAGTTTTTTCTGGCTCATGGGGATGGACTCGGAGATGACTCGAGGTCATTTAAATTGATCAGGCACATCTTTCACAGCCAATTGTGCCGTAAAGCATTCGCTAATCTACACCCGAGATGGGCTCTGGCAATTGCTCACAAATGGTCGAACCACAGTCGTGCTACAGGTGGAATTGTGAATTACCTGGGGGAAGATAAAGAACACCTTGTTCTCTTTGCCAAAAAGCAGCTGCAAGAATCCCCATCTATCAACTTCTTTCTTTTTGGTCATCGACACATCATGCTCGACCTCATGTTATCGGTTTCTTCACGGATAATTATATTAGGAGACTGGATCACATTTTTTTCTTATGCTGTTTTCGATGGACAAACAATGTCTCTTGAAGTCTTCGAGGAGGAAAACTAAAAAATCTCATTTTTAGCTCCCTTCAATATGGGAATCTATAAAGATAGAAAAGATAACTATTTATTATATAGCAAATAATCAATTCCATTTATTTCAGCAAATTCTCCTCAAAAAACACCGAACCCTCTAATCCATAATACAAGGATAAAAACAATACTTAATCAAGGCTAAAATAAATAGGATCTTAACGAAATAAATTGAGATAAAACAAGCAGCTCTGCTCAAAAAAGCATAACTTTGTACCGTTAATTTTTAGGTATTAGTTATATGAAAATGGTAAAAGGTATGTTTATCATTCTTCTGTTTTACTTCATAGGAGAATGTGTCAGCTACCTCATTAAAGGGTTTGTTCCCGGGAGTATAATAGGGATGATGTTATTATTCCTAGCTCTTTATCTTAAATTAATCCGTACGGATAGCGTAGACTCAACAGCGAATGCCATTACTAAAAACATGGCAATATTTTTTATTCCGTCCGGAGCCGGACTTATGACTTCATTCGGTGTTCTGAGTAAATTCTGGGCTTCTATTATCATTACATGCTCAATCAGCACAATTTTAGTAATCGCAGTTGTTGGACTGGTTCAACAGCGCATGGAAAAAAAGAAAGAAGATGAAAGCATTAATTGAAACTCCAGAGTTTATACTCGTACTCATATTCGGCAGTTATTTGTTTGGTCAATGGATATTCAAAAAAACAAGAGTTGCAATATTACACCCGTTAATTATATCAATAGCGATCATTATACTCTTTCTACAGGTGACAAAGATGGACTATGATAAATTTCAGCAGGGAGGACAATTTGTCAGTTTTTTATTAGGGCCGTCCGTTGTTGCATTAGGGTATATACTATATGAACAGATGTCATACCTGAAAGGCAACGTCATATCAATACTTACCTCTATATTCGTAGGCAGTATTACGGGTATTATCAGCGTTATTGTCCTTGCTAAACTGACAGGTGCTGACGAAGCTTTGGTCATGACTCTAGAGCCTAAATCAGTGACTACCGCAATCGCCATAAACATTTCGACACAAAGCGGGGGAATGCCTTCTCTGACTGCTGTTATCGTTTTGTTTTGCGGAATATACGGCGGAATAGTTGGTCCATATGTATTAAGAGTGTTAGGAATTAAGAGTAGTATAGCCAAAGGGTTAGCTATGGGAGCATCAGCACACAGTGTCGGCACAGTTAAAGCTATGGAGATGGGAACAATCGAAGGCGCTATCAGTGGATTAGCTATCGGACTGATGGGTGTTATGACCGCTCTGTTGATTCCTTTTGTACATAGTTTGATATCGTAACAAGCATTTTAGCCATAATAATATATCTCTATTAAGTATTAAGGTCACAGATCTTTGGTAAAATCTAAATCCAAACAACAATCGGATTTAGATTTTTTTATCTATACTTAAAAAAAACTTTACAATTATGGCAAAATACACAGAACAACTAGGCAAGAAAATAGCGGATGCAATAGAACAAGACGAGTATACATTGGGTGAAATCTGTACAATGCACAGCATCAGCCGTAAAACATTCTATCAATGGGCACGGAAATACACCGATTTCAAAGAAATGATAGATGATGCCCGTGCAGGTCGTGACGAACGGCTGGCTCAAAAAGCCCGACAGATACTCAAACAAAGATTAGAGCATGGCTATACCGTAACTACAACGCGTTATAAATATGCCGTAGACGAGTACGGTGAAATATATCTGACCGGAAAAACGGTAACCATGAAAGAATACTCCGCAGACGAAAAGACCTTGAAAATGGCGATGGCTAAAGAAGGAGAAATAGAAGAGAAAGTAGAAAATATTCGTGTACCGTGGGAAATCATAGTTCAGAATCAAGAGGCAGCCGATCAACTCCAATTCTTACAAGACAGTGGCAGCGGTAATTACACGGAAGAAGAAATGAAAGAAAGGCAAAAAGCACTCAAAGTCAAGTCTGATTCCACGGAGGCGGAGACAGCCTTTGATGCTTACGATCCCACACTCGATAGGTGATAAAAAAAGGTTACTCCATAAAATCGTTGAAAAGATGGAACCTTTGTTACCTTTTTGGAAATTATTTAGGGGTAAAAAATCTTCCACCCGAAAAAAATCCGGCGTATAAATTTACGTCCCTACGGGCAGGCTTAGTTTCGAGAGTAAAAAGTGCCATCTGAAAAATGAACGTAAAGGCTGTAACTTTTGTAACCTTTTCATCACGTTATCAGGATATAAAGCACAGCTATTGCCCCGACAACTGATGTGTAGTCAATAATAAAAACCAGGCAATTAACACCGATTAATCATTTAATAATCTAACTTTGTCATCTGATACCATTAGTAAAAAATAGAAATGAGTTACTATCATCTTGCCGAGCTGGTACATAAGCGTGCAGCAAAATACAAATCGAGAACTGTATTGAAGTATCGAGATAACGACCAGAAGAAATGGTTGAATATTTCATGGAACCGCCTCTCTGACTATGTTATGAAAACGGCATGGGCTATGGCAGAGATAGGTATAGAAACGCAAGAGAATATCGGTATATATTCTCAGAATATGTATCAATACATATTTACCGATTTCGGAGCTTATGCAAACCGTGCAGCAACTGTACCTATATATGCAACAGCATCACCTCTGCAGGTCGAATATATCGTTCACGATGCACAGATACGCACTCTGTTTGTAGGTGAACAGTTTCAGTATAACAATGCTTATAAGGTACAACAACATAGTGCAGTACTAAAACGCCTGATAATTTTTGATCCGAAAGTCAAAAAGCATCCGGAGGATACAACCTCTATCTATTTCGATGATTTTATCGCATCGGGCGAAAATTCCGATTCGATGGTAAAAGTATCAGTCAGGCTCAAATCGATCCGTGAGACCGATACCGCCTGTATCATTTATACATCAGGTACAACAGGAGAACCCAAAGGTGTAGTACTGCTGCATTCTTCGTTTCTCGAAGTGTTCAGAATACATGACGAACGGCTGCCCAAACTATCGAGTAAAGACCTTTCGATGAATTTTCTTCCTTTGGCTCATATTTTCGAAAAAGCGTGGACTTATTACACCTTGCACAAGGGTATGACTATAGCTATAAATACCGATGCCAAAGAAATTCAGAAATCCATTAAACAGGTACGGCCTACACTTATGTGCAGTGTCCCCCGTTTCTGGGAAAAAGTATATCAGGGGGTAAACGAAAAGATAGACAGTTCTAAAGGTATTATGCGCTGGCTTTATACCGATTCTATAAAAACCGGTAAAAGATATAATCTCGATTATAAGAATGAAGGCAAAAGAGCTCCGCTGGGTACACGCCTGAAATTTACGTTTTACAACAATACTATTTTCCGTATACTAAAAATGGTTATCGGAATCGAAAAAGGGGTATTGTTTCCTTGTGCTGGTTCCCCATTGTCCGATCAGATCAATATATTTTTGCAATCGGTAAATATCCCAATCATTATCGGATATGGGCTTACCGAAACAACTGCAACTGTAACATGTTACCCCGATCGTAACTTTATCATTCACTCGGTTGGAACCGTTATGCCCGGATTGGAAGTTAAAATTGATCCTGCGAACAATGAAATTCTGGTAAAAGGGCGTACTGTAATGAAAGAATATTACAAGAAGCCGGAAGAGACAGCCAAAGTATTTACTGAAGACGGATTTTTCCGTACGGGAGATGCAGGTGAGCTATTAGCTGATAATACGATTGTATTGACAGAACGGATCAAAGACCTGTTCAAAACATCAAATGGTAAATACATCGCACCTCAGGCTATCGAAACATTGATCGCCAATGACAAGTTCATAGATATGATCTCGATTATCGGAGATGATGTTAAGTTTGTGAGTGCACTTGTAGTTCCCGACTATGATGCTGTTGAAAAATGGGCTAAAGAACATGATATTGTATATTCGACAAGAGAAGAATTACTAAAAGACAAAATTGTTATTTCGATGATATCCACCCGCATAGAAATGCAACAGGCTCCTTTGGCTCCTTACGAAAAAGTAAAGAGATTTACTCTTCTGCCCGAGCCATTTACAATGGAAAGCGGCGAATTAACAAATACGCTGAAAATCAAACGTAAGGTAGTTGCCGAACGTTACAAAGACATTATCAACAAAATGTACGAAGACTAAGGTCTCTTGCCTTTTGTTTAACATTCTATCATATCCGAATGGCTGGTATATATATACATGTTCCCTTTTGTAAAACGAGATGCATTTACTGCGATTTTTACACACGAACCAGCATGGAACAAAAAACGCCTTTTGTATCAGCTATTTGCAAAGAACTGGTATTACGCAGCAACTATATAGGAGGCGAATCTGTCGGCACTATTTATTTCGGAGGAGGGACACCGTCTCAATTATCGAAGGCTGATTTTAAGGCTATTTTCAGTACTATATATGAAACCTACAGAGTCGATAACGATGCCGAAATCACACTGGAAGCAAATCCGGATGATCTGAATGAGAAGTATTTGGATATGCTCCGTTCGATAGGTTTCAACAGACTGAGCATGGGTGTACAAAGCTTTGACGATAAACAATTACAGTTTCTTAACCGGCGTCATTCGGCTCAAAAAGCTCTCGATGCAGTAAGGATGAGTAAACAGGCAGGCTTTTCGAATATAAGTATAGATCTTATGTACGGGTTACCTGATCTCACATTGGAGATATGGAATAAGACCCTCGATACTGCAATGAATTTAGACATACAGCACATATCGTCATACCATCTTATTTACGAACAAGGTACAAAGCTATACAGGCTCCTTCAGAAAGGAAATGTCAAATCTGTAGAAGAAGAATTGAGCGTCGAAATGTTCTCAACCCTGATTAGAAGACTTCAAGAGAATAGTTTTATCCATTATGAGATATCAAATTTCGGTAAAGAAGGATATTTCTCCCGACACAACAGTTCATACTGGCTGGGAACAAAATATCTGGGAACAGGTCCATCGGCTCACTCCTATAATAAGAAAAACCGATGCTGGAATATATCTTCCATATCAAAATACATTCAGGGTATCGAAGATAATGATCCTCAGATAGAAATTGAAGACCTGGACATCCGAACCAGATACAACGACTTTATACTTACAGGAATGCGCACAATGTGGGGAATCAGTAAATCGGAGTTGAAAAGTCTATTCGGTGAGAAATATGCCTCATATTGTGATCAGAACATAGCCCGTCATTTAAAGAGCGGTGATGTATATACAGATGAAGACCGTTATAAAATAAGCCGTCAGGGAATATTCGTTTCGGACTCTATAATGAGCGACCTGATGTATATCGACTAATTTTAAGGTCTCAGACCTGTTCGTTTAATATACAAAATCATTAAATGCTTACTGTTACTAATATATGAACAAAAACATGGAAGAAAAGGTTAAGACTGAGAAGGACAAGGAATTATTGCAACCTATGATAGATGCCTTTATTGCCAGCGCACGTCATACACTTGAGTACAATGTGATAAAGTATTCGATGAAACGTTACGAGTCGTTTTTCTGCATAAAGTCTTATTACAGGAAAAAGTTGTATAAAGCTATTCTTGATTTAAGGGAGTTCAATAAACAAAATCCTAAATAGCACTCTAATCTATTAACCATTTATTACCTGTATTGTATTACATGCAACCAACGCTGCAGTTTCTGTTCTCAAGCGACTGTTCCCTAAAGAGATCGGTTCAAAACCATTATCAAGTGCCAATTGGACTTCTTTCTCACTGAAATCACCTTCGGGACCTATCAGTATCAGGACATTCCCACCGTGAGTATAAGCATCTTTCAATAGCTTCTTTTCCTGAGGATAGCAATGAGCTATGAATTTCTGCCCATCGAACGGCTGCCGTATAAAATCGGCTAAAGCTGTCATTTCATCTAATTGGGGGACGAACGACTTCTGAGATTGTTTCATTGCCGAAATGAGGATTTTCTCTATTCGGGGCAACTTTATCTCTTTCCTTTCCGAATAACGACACAACAATGGAGAGAACCTGTCAATGCCAATTTCAGTTGCTTTTTCGGCAAACCATTCTACCCGATCCATGTTCTTAGTAGGAGCAAAAGCAATATGCAGATTATTAGACCATGGTTTAGGTTCATCTATGGTGTTGATTATATTAACAACACAGTGTTTCTGATGCGCCTCTATTATTTCGGCATCAAAGAAATGCCCTTTTCCGTCAGCTATATATATAGTATCTCCTTCTTTCTTTCTCAGCACACGTATGCAATGAGCTGATTCTTCCTGAGGCAGTGTCTGATCCGAGAGAATATCGGGAGCAAAGAATATCGTTTTATCCATTTAAGTAATAGTAGATATTAATGTCGTATTTAAAGTAAAACAAGCCGTAGCTGTTATGTTTTGAAGGACAAATAACACTCGACGATACGGATGCGAGTCAATAAAAAGGTCTGAGACCTTAGTGTTTTTTTGCTCGTTTTTCCAATTCGTCACGAAGCACCGATGCGAGTTCATAGTCTTCATGTTCAATGGCATCATCAAGCATCGACTGTAGCTCTTCCTGATTAAGTAAAGCATACGAATCGGTATAATTGGCTGTTGTATCACCTGCCGTAAACATATCTTTGGATGCCGCTTCTTCGTCTCCTTCTGTGAAAACAACAGCTAAATCCCTCATGATTTCATCAGTTGTGTATATCTTCGACTTACTTCGCAGAGCGATACCTATAGCATCTGATGTTCTGGATTCTACTGTTACAGTCTTGTCTCCCTGTTTAAAATACAGTTGGGAATAAAATACTCCGTTTTCGTATTTATAGATAAGAACTTCCTCAAGTTTAATATCGAAACTGTTCATAAAAGAGTAAAACAGGTCGTGAGTCAACGGACGGGGAGGTTCGGTATTTTGCAGTTTAAAGGCAATAGATTGTGCTTCGGGTGTACCGACAACAATCATCAGACGGCGCACACCTCCTTCTTCTGCCAAAACAAGACCATATGTACCCGATTGTGTTTGATTAAACGAGAAACCTAAAACTGACAATTTGATCTTTTTATCCTCCACTCTGCTTGACTTTTTTGAACGTTCTTTATCTTCTGAATACATCTAACGACTCTAACCAATTTACTCTTTTGCAAAAAAACAGCCAATCCTATTTATAAGTTCAATAGCACTATTTAAATGCACCTTATTAATTAATCCGAAATTATAGCTAAGATTTTATCTATGCTAAAAGAGTTCTTTAAATGGCTGAACTATATTAATAGCTGATTATTGTTAATTGATTTAGAATCAACTACAGAATACTTTCTGTTATTTAGTAACTGTTTAAATTTACCAAACGATGTATCACAATTACGATTCATTTCTTTTTCGTTTATTTTTAGGCTCTTTTTGCCTGAATTTTTATCTTTTCTCAACTCAAACAGCCCGCTGTTATCGTATCGAAAAAAATAAAAATCGTTCCAAAAATATCTCTAAAATCCAAACGAGCTAAATTTAAACAGTTACTTAATTATTCAAAAATAAGTATTTTTACTGTGTCAATAAAGCTTTGAGCTATTTTTTAGCAACTTTTCGTAAAGAAAGTCAAATCTTCAAAAGAATAAAGAATTATCTTTGCCGACTCAAGGTCCCCGTACCTAAATATGCTTAGTATTACATAAAAACAAATAATGAAGCAATCGTACAAGGAATTTCTTAAATACGGAATAGTCGGCGTTATTGGTCTTGGAGTCGAATGGCTCAGTTTTTTCTTTTTCCGCGACTATCTGGGCATTAACTACATAGTATCTCACATATTAAGCTGTGTGCTTGCAATCATTAATAACTTTTTTCTGAATAGTTATTTTACATTCAATGCCACCGACAAAATATTCAAAAGAGGTCTCTCTTTTTTCGGTATAGCAGGAGTCGGCATTGTTGTAAGTACAATACTTCTGCCAATATTGGTCAGAATATATAACATCGGGCTTGAACAAACCGACCTGATAGAAATTAGTCAAAAAACAGTTCAAAGTACTGCTAAACTGTCTTGTACTGCAATAGTTGCCTTTTTGCAATTCTTCTTTAACAAGTATTATACATTCAAAAAGAAAGATCAATAAGTTAGGTATCAATCCTTTTTGCTAATTTTGCTTGTAAGACAATATCCACGATACAATAAGGAAGATTATATTGTCTTATATTCATATTGATTCTAAAAAAACTCAAACATAAACCATGACTTTCAAAGGTAAACATATAGTTTTAGGCATCACCGGAAGCATTGCTGCTTACAAAGCGGCATCTTTAGCCAGATTATTTGTCAAAGAAGGCGCAGAAGTACAGATTATAATGACACCTGCCGGAAAAGAGTTCATTACCCCTGTTACCCTTTCGGCATTAACAGGAAAGCCTGTTATCAGCGAATTCTTCGGAGCTAATGACGGAACATGGCACAGTCATGTTGATCTGGGTTTATGGTCTGACTTTATGCTAATAGCACCCGCTACAGCTTCAACCTTAGGTAAAATGGCTAACGGGATAGCAGACAATATGCTTATCACAACTTATATGTCAATGAAAGCTCCGGTATTCATTGCTCCGGCAATGGACTTGGATATGTTTGCACACCCTTCTACTAAACGTAATTTGTCTCTTCTCGAATCATGCGGAAATCATATTATAGAACCGGCATCCGGCGAATTGGCAAGTCATCTGATTGGAAAAGGACGGATGGAAGAACCCGAAAAAATTGTAGAATATATAAGGAATTACTTTTCGAAAAAGGAAAGTCTTTCAAAAAAAAAAATACTGATAACGGCAGGTCCGACCTATGAAAAGCTCGACCCTGTAAGGTTTATCGGAAACTATTCTTCGGGAAAAATGGGATTCTCTCTTGCCGAAGAATGTGCGGAAAGAGGTGCTGAAGTTATCCTTATTGCAGGCCCTGTATCTTTAAAGACCATTCACCCGAATATTAAACGTATTGATGTTGAATCGGCCGACCAAATGTATCAGGCTGCATTAAGTGAATTTTCCGATTGTGACACCGCTATCCTTTGCGCAGCCGTAGCAGATTACAGGCCTAAAGAACAAGCGGGTACTAAGATTAAACGAACCGACGATGAGGGAATAACCCTCGAACTGGTTGCCAATAAAGATATAGCGGCGGCTCTGGGTAAACAGAAAAAAAACTCTCAAACTCTTATCGGATTTGCTCTCGAAACAAATAACGAAGAGCAAAATGCCCTAAGAAAGATTGAAAAGAAAAATCTGGATTATATCGTACTAAATTCTCTGCAGGATAAAGGAGCCGGATTTCAGCATGACACCAATAAGATTGCTATAATTGATAAAAACGGCAATCGAAAAGACTTTGTTCTAAAGGACAAAAGAAGTGTAGCAAGGGATATACTTGACGAAACGATAGATAAGTAAATGTAAGTAAGTCTCTTTTCTCTTACTTATAATAACTCTGTATAATCCGATTTAGAAGATTATACACAAAAACTATTTTATAATGAACAGACTAGCAACGACACTCATTATATCTTTATTCAGTTTAAGTTCTTTTGCTCAAGACTATGGCAGCCCGCTGGGCATACCGTTATTATTGAGTGCCAATTGCGGAGAACTCAGAAACAATCATTTTCACTCTGGAATTGATATAAAAACCCAAGGAGTTGAAGGAAAAGAAGTATATTCTGTTTCCGACGGATTCGTATCCAGAGTTTCGGTTTCTCCGTCCGGATACGGGCTGGCTTTATATATCGACCACCCTAACGGACAAACATCAGTGTACGGGCACCTCAGTAAATTCAACCAACAGATAAGCGACTTTGTAAAGACCCAGCAATATTCGCAGGAAAGCTACAGGGTTGATCTGAAACTGAAATCGAACCAGATAAAAGTCAAAAAAGGAGACCTGATTGCTTATTCAGGCAATACAGGAGGATCAGGAGGACCCCATCTTCATTTCGAAATACGAGATACAAAATCTGAACAGATATTAGATCCCCTTCCTTACTTTAAGAATATGATAGGGGACGAAGTATCTCCCGAAGTCAGGGGAATAGCGGCATATCCTGTTCCGGGACGAGGGGTTATCAACGGTTCTTACCTTCCGCTTCGCCAGTCCGTCTCGAAATTAAAGAGCGGAGAATACACCAGTCTGCGAGATACAATCGAGGCATGGGGTTATATCGGACTAGGTATAAAGGCATATGACAGAATGAGTTCTACAGCAAACATCTATGGAGTTAAGTCCATCAGCATGAAAGTAGATAATACGGAAGCTTTCTCTTACGATATTATACGATTTCCATTTGACCAAACCCGTATGATTAATACATTTACGGACTTTGCCGATTGGAGACTCAACAAATCATTTTACATGTATTCATTCATCGAGCCGGGAAATGCTTTGCCATTCTACAAATCGAAGAATAGCGGTTAT
>OGZT01000535.1_pt1 | contig 30150 bp, 27 predicted proteins | sample 1576891 | NCBI WGS metagenome assembly OGZT01 (sample SAMEA3541521, study PRJEB24748) | human gut metagenome | biome: human gut; feature: human-associated habitat; material: faeces | place: China | collected 2012 | reverse complement strand
GTTTTGCATCAAGGCAAAATGAAAAACAAAGCCGGGAGGCTGCGTTAGTAAATAGCGGAATCTGAGAGTATAATTTAAAAGAATGTTTTTCAACTACTGATTCACATGAATAGAGAGAAGATTGTCTCCTTTGTTACCTTTTTCTGAAATTATCAAGCATGAAGTAAGTCCGGATATGTATATTTAATACAGGAGACATTCTTTAACTTTTATTTACTATTATATGACAAAAAAACGGAAATGCTATTAAACCTTTTCCCGAAGTCGAAGTCTTAGAACTTAATAACAGAATAAAATCATATACTGGAACATCAATGGGAAAATCGATATTCGCAACAATTTTACTGTGTCTTTTGGGTATAACGGTAAATGCTCAGTCCAACTTTAGAATAAGTGGAACTGTTTATGACAATTCAAATAAGGAACCTATTGGTCAGGCCGGTATTCGTATTTTAAGTGCTTCAGACAGCACTTATGTTTCCGGAACATCCACTCTTGATAATGGGCGTTTCTCGGCGTCGGTAAAGCCGGGTAAGTACATTGTCAATGTTACTTTTCTCGGATATAAGCAGGTTTTTATCAATGCCGATGCTTCAAAAAAGACTGTTGCGCTCGGAGATATTATGTTAAAGGATGACGGTATTCTTTTAGGTGAAGCGGTTGTTACGGCGAAAGCTGCTGAAATCGCTATCAAAGGTGATACTGTAGAATACAATGCCGATTCTTACAAAGTACAACAAAGTGCAGTTGTAGAAGACTTGTTGAAGAAAATGCCTGGGGCAGAAGTGGACTCGGAAGGAAAGATTACAATCAATGGTAAAGAGATTACCAAAATACTGGTAGATGGTAAAGAATTCTTCAGTTCTGACCCGAAAATGGCATCGAAAAACCTGCCGGCATCAATGGTTGATAAGCTGCAGGTGTTGGATAGAAAATCAGATATGGCTCAGATGACCGGATTTGATGATGGCGAGGAAGAAACCGTAATCAACCTAACAGTGAAGAAGGGGATGAAGCAGGGATTATTCGGTAATGCCAGTGCCGGAATGGGAAACAAAGACCGTTATGGAGCCAGTGGTATTGTAAACTATATGCTCAATGATAATCAGTTTACAGTTATAGGGGGCTCTAATAATACAAATAACGAAGGATTCAGTGATAATGTGGGAGGATCGTTCCGTGGATTAAGACAAGGAGGTTTGAGTTTTGGCGGAAACAATGGTATAACCAAGTCTGCAACCGGAGGATTCAACTTTGCGATTACATCCTCGGATAAGATGAAATGGGGTGGTAATATTCGTTATGGAAATACAAATAACGATGCGAACTCTTCTCAACACTCTGAGACCTATATGTCCGATAGTATCAAAGCAATTAGGGGAAATAGGTTTTCCGAATCTTCGGGCTGGGGCAGTAATAAGAGTAATAATTTCAGTACCGATCTTCGGTTTGAGTGGACTCCCGATTCGGTCACAAAAATCATATTTACACCTAATATACAGTTCGGAAATAACCGTTCGGATGTTTATACTGATGCTCGTACGTGGGATGCTTTGGATACTTTAAATGTGAGTAATTCAAGCTATTTTAATGACGGAACTTCCAGATCGGCTTCGGCTCGTTTACAAGTGAGTCGTGAGCTTGGTAAAAAAGGGCGGGTATTGAGCGTGAGTCTGACCGGTGGTTTTAATGATTTGGACAGTGACGGGGCGGAGTGGTCAAAAACAATATATCCGAGTAAAAATGATTCGGTAGCTATTATTGACAGGAAGACCGATTTGAAAAATAAGGGACATAACTGGAGAGGATACATTTCTTATGTAGAACCTATTGGGAGAAACAACTTCATTCAACTGAATTATTCGTACAGAAAAAACTACTCAGAATCGGATAAAAAGGGTTTGAATCTGGATGATAACGATCAGTACACTATTATAGATACAACAGCAACCAAAAAGCTCGAGAATAATTTTGTCAATCAGGAAATCGGGTTGAATTTCAAGGCTGTACGTCCTAAATACAACTATACAATCGGAGTAGCGTTGCAACCATCAAGTTCGAAAAGCTGGACTATAACGCCCACTGATAAATCTTATGTAGCAAACGATGTCCTGAATTTTTCGCCTGTGGCTCAGTTTAATTATCTTTGGAGTAAGCGTCACAATCTTCGTCTGGATTATGATGGATCTACCACTCAGCCCAGTACAACCCAATTGTCGAATGTCAGGGATGAATCAGACCCATTGAGCATTACTTATGGTAACCCTGATCTGAAGCCATCGTTCAGTAATAGATTCAGAATCCGTTTTCAAAATTTCAATCCTGAGAAGTCGAGTGCTTTGATGATGTTCGGAGGTTTTACCATATCATCAAATGATATTGTTCAGAAATCTTTCAACCTCGAAAATGGAACGAAAGAAACAACTTATGATAATATCAACGGTAACTGGAATGCTCAGTTACGGGTTATTTACAATACACCTTTGAAGAATAAGAAATTCTCGGTCAATTCGATGTCATTCGGAGCATTTACAAATGATAACGGTTACTCTGACGGTGTAAAGAATACAGCGAAAACAGTTCGTTTTGCAGAAAGTTTAGGTCTTCGGTTCAGAACCGATATGCTGTCGCATCTGACTGATAACGCGTCTCTTGAAGTTGGTCTTAGAGGAAATGTAAACTATCAAAACACTCAGAACAGTTTAACAGGACAGCAGGACCGGGAGATTATCAGTTATGGCGGAACATTTAATACAAACGCATATCTGCCTTATGGTATTTCTATTGACACAGACTTGACATATTCGGCCAATAACAGTACGGGATCGACATACAAACTGAATGAATGGATGTGGAATGCAAGTGTGTCAAAAGATTTTGGTATTAATATCAAGAAAAAATCATACGGTACAGGTACTTTAAAGCTAAACTTCTATGACATATTGCAACAACGGACTAATATCTCGCAGACAGCAAATACAAGAGGATACACAGAAACTATAACAAGTACATTGCCGGCTTATTTTATGGCTAGCTTTATATATAAGTTTCAAATATTCAAAGGAGGAGCTAAGATGTCAGATATGGATCGGGGAGACTTTCCTCCCGGTGGTCCCGGTGGCCGCCCCGGAGGTGGATTTAGAGGAAGACCTCCCGGTATGTAATATGTGTAAAATGGGATATTCTTAATATTTTTTGCTTAATCTGTTGGATTACTAGAATATATTTGTATCTTTGCACTCGCTTTGAAAGAAAAGCAATAACCGGAGATTCCGTAGCTCAGTCGGTAGAGCACATCACTTTTAATGATGGGGTCCTGGGTTCGAGCCCCAGCGGGATCACTAGCAAATGATGCAAAAAGAAGTAAAACCTTGATTTTCAGTAGAAAATCAAGGTTTTTTCTTTTGTCCAATTAGGCAAAAAAGGGCAATTTACGACAGTATATACATGCCTAAATCGTGGACAAGCAAGCGTGCGAAAAATGGTCCACGATTTTGAATATTAGTCATTATTTGTCAGTAACTTACCTCATGACTACTTGATGGTTTAAATGTAATTTTAACCACAAAAAAAGTAGTAAAATGAAACAAAAATCCTTTCATGTTTTATTCTTTCTCAAAAAGAATAAAATCAAAGCAAACGGAGAAGCCCCTATCGCCATGAGAATCACTGTAGATAAGCGATTCTGCGAAATGTTTGTCCGAAGAAGTGCATTAGTAGAGAATTGGGATCAGACCAAAGGAAAACTAAAAACCAAGGACAAACTATCAACTGAGATCAATATGTATATTGATACGGTCAGAGCTAAAATCCAGAATATCCACAGACAACTTGAAGCCGACAACCTCGAAATATCCGCAAAAGAAATATGTAACCGCTTTTGTGGTGTTGAAGAAAAGCACAAAACCTTACTTGACGTTTTCGAGGAGCATAATAAAGAGATCAAACAACTGCAAGGTAAAGGGTATGCTCAAAAGACAATTATTCGCTTTGAGGGTACAGTAAGATATTTGGAAGAGTTCCTAAAGAAAGAGTATGAGAAATCTGATATCAATCTAAAAGATATTGATCTACCTTTTATTCAGAAATTCGATACCTTTTTAAAGACAGAGAAGAATTGCGCTCAAAATACAGCTATTACCCGATTGAAGCAGGTAAAGAAGATTATGCGTATTGCTTATGCTAATGACTGGATACAGAAAGACCCTTTTATGACTTACCGCTTCAAGTTCGAGGAAACAAATATTGAGTTCCTAACACAAGAAGAATTGAACTCCATTATTCAGAAGGATTTCTCTATTGAAAGACTAAGTACAGTGAAGGATATTTTTCTCTTCCAATGCTTTACGGGATTGGCATTTTCAGATATCGAGCAACTAAAGTCTGAACATTTGGTAAAGGATAATAACGGCTCACTGTGGATTCGCAAGAACAGGCAGAAAACAAATAATATGTGTAATATTCCTCTTATTACAGCAGCAAAGATGCTTATAGATAAATATGCAAATCATCCTGATTGTATTGAGAAGGGAGTATTGTTTCCTGTGCCTACTAATCAACGCATGAACTCATATTTGAAAGAAATTGCTGATTCGTGCGCAATAACAAAGAAGCTTAGCACACACGTTGCCCGACATACAGCGGCAACAATTGTGTTTTTAGCGAATAAAGTATCATTGGAAAACGTAGCTAAGATATTAGGACATTCGAATGTCCGCACGACTCAGCATTATGCCAAAGTATTGGATAGTTCTATAATGAGAGACATTCAAGAAGTAGAAAAGAAATTTACCCTCTAAGTTTCTTTTCTTTCATCTGAACACGAATATATTATAAGAGAATAATTTAATCAAGGTCAAGCTCTACGAGTTTGAATAAATAATCTTCCTTCCTGCGAAAGTGTATTATTTATCAAAACCTTGCTTTTATTATTCTCTTTTTAAATGTGTTGTTTATCAGTTGAAAAAAAATGGAGTAAAACAGATTTAAGTTGGAGTAATATTGAAAGACCCCTGAAGCAATTATATTTTCATTTATTCTAGTTACTTGAAATATCTGAGTTAATGTGAATAGAAATAAATAACAGTATATTTATAATAGTTATATTTAGCCTTGAAAAAACGAATAAATGAAGTTGGATTTAAAGAATAAAATATCAGTCCACAAGGATGAATTAAAAGAAAGAGGTGTTGATATAATGTTATTACACGGACTCTCCTTTATTGAACACGAATTACATCGTGATGATCACTATATGTTTATTATTCAAGAAAGTGGGCATTTTATTTGTGAAGTAGATTTTAATATGATCGAAGTTCGTGACAAATCACTTTTTTATGTTGCTCCCGGTCAAGTACAGCGATATATAAAAGCCGAAGATTGCGAGGGTTGGCTTATATTTGTGGATTCGGATCATATTTTAAAACAGTTCAGAGAAGCCTTCGATACCATTTTGAATGTAACTCAAAGTTCTTCACTCGCTGAAACTGATCCTATTATTGTTTTTGCTGATAATCTCGAAAAATGGTGGTCAAATAAAGATGAAAATGATGAATTGAATTTTCTTGTCATTAAATCATTATTAGATGCCATCTCTGGAATGATTGTTTCTAAGTTATTGGGAGCATCGGCTCACTACAGCCGAATCAATAGTCCGAAATACACATTGGCTACTCAATTTAAACAATTGATAAAGAAGTATTTTAAAGAATTGAAACAGGTAAAGCAATATGCATCTCTTCTTCATATTACACCTTTGTATCTCAATGAAGTAATGAAAGAAATGACGGGTTTTCCCGCTAGTTATTGGATTCATCAAGAAATAATATTGGAAGCTAAAAGATTACTTTCTTATACAAGCAAAGATATACGAGAAATAGCCTGGGAGTTAGGGTATGAAGATTATACCTATTTCTCTCGTTTTTTTAGGAAAAATACCGGAATTACAGCTTCAGTTTTCCGCTTTCAGAGAATAAAACCATAATTTGTCCAATTGTTGCCATTGTATAGATAGCTCTCATTAAAAGCCATCTTTCTAAATTTGCACCATAAAATTTAAGATGTTTATATGGATGCAATTATTAAAATGAATAGAAAAATTGGAACTTACAAAACTATAGTACAAATTGTTTTATCAGTATTTTCAATTTATCTTACAATTGGTATCATGTTGGGGACTTTACCTCAATATATACAAAACCATTTAAAATACAATAGTGTTATAGTTGGAATTGTTATTGGTTTGGAGTCTCTGGCAACTCTGTTGACGAGGGCTTACGCAGGAAAACTAACCGATACAAAAGGGGCAAAGTTGAGCAGTCAAGTTGGATCTTTCCTCATTGTCGTTACTGGTGCACTTTATTTAACTGCCACATTTTTTAGCGCGAACACATTGATTGCTTTAATACTGATTCTAATTTCTGTTGTTTTACAAGGTGCAGCGGAAAGTCTTTTTGTAGCAGGCACTTTGACTTGGGGGATAGGATTAGTCGGCGTCGAAAAATCAGGAAAAATAATGACATGGAATGGAATCGCAATATATGCGGGTATAGCTTTAGGGGCTCCATTGGGCATTGCTTTTAACGAAATGATTGGCATAGAAAGTGCTTTTAGCACAATCGCAATACTATCTGTATTAAGTTTGATAATGATGCATAGGCTTCCGATATTGCCTATTGATTCAAACCCTGTTAGAATATCTTTTAATAAAGTTATAGGGAAAATTTCTAATCAGGGGTTGGGACTTGCATTCTCCTCTATAGGGTTTGCATGTATATCCTCTTTTGTGGGATTGTTTTTCTCTCAAAAACATTGGGGTGATGCTTCATTAGCATTTATGATGTTTGGTGGATTTTATATTCTTGTCCGAATATTTTTCTCATCGTTCCCTAATAAATACGGAGCCTATAAAGTGGCTTTAGTCTCATTAATTGTTGAAGTTGTAGGACAGTTATTAATTGGTTTTGCGGAGTCCAAATCAATGGCAATTGCGGGTTGCTGTCTAACAGGTGCAGGGTTCTCATTAATATTTCCGTCATTGGGTGTATTGGTTATAAAGAAAGTTTCTCCACAAATGCGGGGTACGGCTCTGGGAGCTTATAGCGCATTCTTTGATTTGTCTTTGGGTATCTCAGTTCCCGTTGCTGGTTTGGTCGCCAATTGGTTTAATTACCAATCTGTTTACTTATTCGGAGGGATTTGTTGTCTAGCGGCCATTATAGTCCTATTGTCGGGAGAGAAAAGGACTCCTTGAATTTGTACTAAAAACTTTGTATAACAAAATAAATTTTCAAGATATGAATATTGTTTTAACAGGTTCTCTCGGGAACATTGGAAGGGCACTCACAAAAAAAATAATAGCCCAAAATCATCAGGTCACCGTAATCAGCAACAATGTTGCAAGAAGAGAAGCGATTGAATTGCTAGGAGCAAAAGCTGCTATTGGCAGTATGTTTGATGCCGACTTTTTAGTAGAAACTTTAAAAGGAGCAGATATAGCTTATTTAATGGAGACAATGGAAGCTGCCGGAGATATGTTTGATAAGAGTGTCGATTTTATAGGCACTATTACTAAAATAGGCGAAAACTATAAAAATGCTATTAAACAGACCGGTATAAAAAAGGTAGTGCATTTAAGCAGTATCGGTGCACATACTGAAAAGGGAACAGGGATACTTCTGTTCCACCATAAAGTAGAGTCTATCTTACGACAATTGCCGATTGATATTTCCATCAAATTTATTCGTCCGGTTGGATTTTATATCAATATGTTTTCATTCATTCCAAGTATTAAACATCAGGGAGCTATTACGTCCAATTATGGCGGAGATATAAAAGAACCTTGGGTGTCACCTTTGGATATTGCAGATGCTATTGCAGAAGAAATGAACACCCCATTTGAGGGAAGATCAGTGCGATATGTAGCCAGTGACGAAGTGTCGCCTAATGAAATTGCAAAAGCTTTAGGAGAAGCAATTAGTATGCCCGACTTGAAATGGATAGTTCTTCCTGATGAAGAACTTCTGAACAATTGGTTGAGTATAGGGTTCAATCCGCAGGTGGCTAGAGGATTCGTAGAAATGCAAGCTAGCCAGGGAAATGGTGCTTTATATGAAGATTATTACAAAAACAAACCTGTATTGGGAAAAGTGAAATTATTGGATTTCGCCAAAGAATTCGCTGAAGTATACCATAGAGATTAATCACTATTTATAAATTTAATTATTGTAAAATAGAAAAACATGAAAACAGTATTAATAACAGGAGCCAACAAAGGAATTGGTTTTGAAACCGCAAAACAAATGGCAACATTAGGTTATTTTGTTTATCTAGGAAGCAGAGAGAAAGAAAAGGGAGAAAACGCTGTAATGACCTTAAAAGGCATGGGGTTATCTAATATAGAGTCGTTGCAAATAGATATTTCAGATACCGTTTCTATACAAAAAGCAAGGGCAGAAATGGAAGAGAAAGTAGAAGCTCTGGACGTTCTTATTAACAATGCAGGAATACTCGGGGATATGCCGCAAGATCCTTCTTCTGTAAGTATAGAAAATTACAAAAAAGTATTTCAAACAAATGTATTTGGTACAATAGAAGTAACTCAGCAATTCCTAGCACTTTTGAAGAAATCCGAATCTCCAAGAATTGTGAATGTTTCTAGCGAAGTAGGTTCTTTAATGGAAAATAGTGACCCTAATTGGATAAAATATGATTCGGTGAAACCGTTTTTTACTATTTACGGAGCATCCAAATCTGCTGTCAATGCATATACCATAGCACTAGCTTACGAATTAAGAAATACAAGTTTTAAAGTGAATAGTGTTACTCCGGGGCATACGGCTACAGATTTCAACAATTACAAAGGCTTTAAAACAGTTGAAGAAGGTGCTCAACCAATTGTTCTATGTGCTACACTCCCAGATAAAGGAGCAACCGGAAAGTTTTATAGTGCGGAAGGAGAAGTTAAATGGTAAAGCCAATTAATCTATACAGATCTATTTATGACCAAACGATTTACTGAAATTTTAGCTTCTTTGCTTTCTTATATTACTTAAAAACACGGTCGTTATACCAAGATATGAAGCAATATGTTTTTGTGAAATTCTAACTCTAAAGTCGGATATTGTCTTTTAAAGGACTTATAGCGATCTTTTGCAGGTGCTGAAAGAACTAAGGACAAGCAATGTTGACATAATCCGAAAGCATTCTGAAATAGAATTTTAAAAAACCTCTCTAGCTTAGGGACTAAATGGAATAATTCTTCCAAATCATGATGATGAATACCTAAAAGTAGGCTTTCTTCTAATGCTTCTATGGAAAATGGAGAAGCTTTTCATTGTTTCAAATTACTCTATCACAAATAGAGAATTTCTTTTTGATACAAATTCTATTGGAATTTTTCTCGTAGAATTTTTCTACGAAAATAACTATGACTTCTGGTAAACCTATTGTTTTGATTATAAAAAACGGTATTTGATATAGTATCAAATATCATTCTGCATACAGGGTTAATGCCTTGATAGATAACTTTATTTATTAATTATTAAAACGTATGCTTATGAATGATTTATTAGGGACGAAGATGTTCAAGCTACTATCTGAACCTTCGCAGCAAGTAAGAAACCACGAAATTCAAGATGCCTATAGAGACTTTACCGAAAAAATAAAAATAACGATCAGTAAATCTGAAATAGACTATTCTACTGTCTTTCGGATGCTGAATATGACTCGCATTGAATTAAGCTTTTTAAACTCAACTCTACAATACGAGCAGGGGGAAAAATGCCTTAAAAGATCTCTACTTGCAGAAAGCTATTTCTGTTATTGATTCTGAGCTAGTATTATTAGAGACAAGATTCACTCATCCTGAACGATTTCTAAAAAATCAAATATTTAAATCTGATCTACATATAATCCCTAAGTCAAAAGACTTGGGGATTGTCGCATTGGCTGAGATTGTTGAAAGCCTGTATCTAAGTAAGGAAGTATTCAACAATAATGGTAAACCCGCAAGTAAAAGTCAGATTGGAACTAAATTTGAACTGATATTTAATGTTTCTTTTGGTGATATCTCAGACAAAACCAGTGAAATATATAAACGAAAACCATTCAACAGAACGAAAACCCTTGATTTCCTTCGCAATATGATAATTCGCAAGGACAAAGAAGCAAGATGAAAAATAATGAATTTATAACACATTGTATATAAACATATTCCAATCAATCATTAGAGGGATAGTTAACTATCCCTCTATTTTTCTGTCTCCAATTGTCAGTTCTTTGCTTTACCAATCGATTGGAATTAATCAAATTATTAATTTCAAAACAAAGAATTATGTATTTAGACAATGAAGACTTTCTATCATGGATGGAAAAACTCAGCAAGAAGCTCACCACTATAGGCAGTGATTTGAAAGCAGTAATCGCAACAGGAGAAGCATTTACCAATGATGATAAATTATTGGATAATCAGGATTTGGCTTTTCTTCTCAAAGTGAGTTATCGAACCCTTCAACGTTATCGGGATAGTGGTCAACTACGCTATTTTCTAGTCAGGCGAAAGACCTTTTATCGTATGGCTGATGTGAAAGAGTTTATCCAATCCTATGCCTCCAAAAATGAAGTTGTGATGTTCAATAAGAGCATAGAAGATGGCAAGATCTTGAAATGATTCTGCATTTACTGACCTAAGCAGAATGAAGCAGAAGGGTGAAGGCTTTGTTAGACCATCATCCTCCCTAAAGGCTCCGCATTTAGCAGAAACACCCTCGCTCAACCGCTTCGGATTGTTTAGCTAAATTGAGCAAGAGGGAACTGGACTATCGTCCTGTTCTCCTCTTGCCCTTCGGGGCAAAGCCTTCGGCTTTAGTGCTTTATCAAAAAGCACTGTTATAACACTTGCTATAACTGGAATTGATAGACGATTCTGTTTAAGCAAGTTAGCTATATGAATAACTATAAGATAGTTATAACTATGACCAAACAAAACCGAAATATCATATTTACAACAATAGCTATAGACAAAGAAACCGATAGAATTATCGAAAAACTCTGTAAACGTTATTCACTGAAAAAAGGAGAAATTACAAAGCTTGCTTTTCTGTATTTAGATAAGGCAAATATCAATCCAAGCGACGCACCCGAATCTACCAAAGCAGAACTAAGGAAGATCAATAAACGGCAAGACGACCTGATTCGTTTTATCCGCCACTATGAAGAAGAACAACTCAATCCAATGATACGAACAAGTAATTCAATAGCAACAAGATTTGACCAGATTGTCAAATCGATGGAAGATGTTATTCTAATGCATCTTAAAGCCAATCAGGAAGGACAGAGTAACTTGTTAAAGCTGTTGAGTGAAAAATTTACAGGACACGCAGACGCTATAAATAATCAGGGGAAACAGATTTCTACAATATATAAGACACAACAAAAGGATAATAAGAAACTGTTGCAATTAATTAACCTATATTCGGAACTGTCTACTTGCGGAGTGATGGACGGCAAGCGGAAAGAGAATTTAAGAAACGATATTATCGACCTGATAAGTGATAAGTAAGCCATGAACATAGACTTTCCACCACCATCCAACGGAATATATAACAATGCAGGCAGTTGCAGACGATTAGGAAACTACTTGGAACATGAAGATTTGGAGCGGATGGAGAGAGGTATTTATACAGAAGGCTTTTTCAACCTTACAGAAGAGAATCTATATAAGTCGCAAATTGTAAAAGATATTGATAACAATAAAGCTCAACTATTGAAAACGGATGCCAAGTTCTATGCTATCCATATAAGTCCATCGGCTAAAGAATTGCAAGCAATGGGAAGCACAGAACAGGAACAAGCCGAATCTATGAGAAGATATGTTCGAGAAGTATTTATCCCCGAATATGCCAAAAACTTTAATAAGGAGTTATCAGCAAATGATATTAAATTCTATGGTAAGATACATTTTGATAGAGATAGATCAGAGAACAGTGAGGGCAATATGCATTGCCATATTATTGTCAGTAGAAAAGACCAAAGTAATAAAATCAAGCTCTCTCCATTAACTAACCATCGTAATACTAAGAAAGGTGTTATCAAAGGAGGGTTTGACAGAACGAACCTTTTTCAGCAAGTGGAGATGGGATTTGATCGGTTATTTAATTATAACCGACCACGAAACGAAAGTTTTGAATATTATAATACGATGAAAAATGGCTCTATCTCAGATCAAATCAGGATGCAAGAACGAATGAATGCATTCACTAACTCATTACAGCATGAAGTCATGAGTTCAGTAAGTCAATCAGTCAATCAGCGGAAGGAAGTAAAGGAAAAGAGACAAAATAGGGGGTTGAAAAGGTAACTATTGCATTTTAACGATAAATTTGTGTACAATCCATAAAGATGGGATATAGTTGAAATATATATCTTAACTGTAAAAAAGAGCCCAAGTAAAATAATTTCAGAACAAAGGCAGTATAAAAATCATTTTTTATAATACTTGTAAGTTGAAATTCAATATATTTGTTTTTCTTATTTTCTTAAACTATCATATAAGAAAATATCGATTTAAACTTATCGCCATGGCTAAAACATTGAAAGAGATTGGATATAACATCACACTGAAAGGTTTTGTAATTCATCAAGTGATAAAAACAGCTGGAGAAAGAGATACAGCCTTGAAAGAAGCAAAATCTTTAATCAAGACAAGTAAAAAAGAAAAACAGTTTGTAGGACGAATCAATAAAGCTTATAGTCAAAAATCCCCGATATATGGAATCTTTGGCGATATTGATCCAACTTTTAAGGATTTGTTAGAAAATTATCTTAGAGAAGACGATTTCTTATCTTTTTCAAGAAAAGCTGTAGCTCATTATGAACGGGTACTTTCTACATCTGCTCCAGCGACAGGAGGGTTTATTATTTTTGCCCATTATCTTAATTCAGAAAATAATAGTGAATACCTACTAGTCCTAACTATTAATAACAAAGATGGGTACATGGTAAGCGAAGCTGATCTAACAATTCAAGATATTAAAAATATTGATTTAAGTAAAGTTGATGTTGCATGCCAGATAAATATAACAAAATGGCAAAAAATCGAAGCTGAGTTAGATAAAGAGAGCAAAACATACCTATCTTTTGCAAAAGGAATCAAAGATGTGAGTTATTATTTTATGTCTTTTATTGATTGTGCAGATAAAACGACGAATACAGAATCAACAAAAAGACTTATTATTGCTTTTAATAGTTACTGTAAAGAGAAAGGATATAATCACAAGGATACTCTTAAAAAAAGAAATGAAGTTTTTGAGTATTGTGATGGTTGTATGAAGAATAATAAAGAAATATTACTTTCAACAATATCTGCAATTCTTAACCCAGACAGTCCAACTGAATTCGAAGAATTTGCCTGCAATGAAGAATATGGTGTAAACCCTATAATAAGTGGTGATAAACCACAACTAAAAAAATTACGATATATATATTATAAAGACAATGATATTACAGTTGGCTTTGATAATAATTTATTAGGAAAAGATGTTTTTTATGATAAAAGTAAAAAACAATTAACATTTAAGAACTTGCCTACAAACTTAATTAAGGAATTAGAGAGATAATGTTATCCCATATTGTTTCTATCATAGATCAGAGCCAAAGCCATTCTCTAAAGTCAGGAGCATTATTTTGTGCTAAATATAAAATTACAGATAAGGAATGCTTGGAATTCTTATATGACAATGATTGTTTTGAGGATATAGTATATATCAATGACCTAAACGATAATGAAATTATTGACTTGAATTTGTCTATATATGGATTATCTAAACTGGGGTTTTATTATTCCTTTAATGATTTTTTATCTCAAAATAGATATAAGCAGCCAAATGGAGATTATTACATATTCGATCTTGCATATTCCAGTCTCTCGGGAAACAATATATCTATTTCAAAATATATTGCAATAACTAATCTAATAAGTTCTTTAGAGAATATTGCCAGACATACATATGATGATGTTGATATAATAAACATGATAATATTTAGAGAAGATAAATCTCTTTTTGTCACTTTTGAATATAGTATTAAAGATATTACTCAACTAAAGGATGTTGATTTAAACAAATTAAATTTTGTATCTGAGGTCTTTGGAGGTGAAAGTAATGAAAAGCAACTTCTATATATAAACGAACTAATCGACTTCCTTTCTTTACAGAAAGAAAATCGGCGTTTTAAATATTTACTATCCCATTTCTCTGAATTTTATCAAAAATGTAATGATGCATATCAATTTTATTTAAGAGATTTCTCTTACAATAAATTAAAAATTGAACTAGATTCAAAAGCTTTAGAATATACACAAAAAATTCAGTCAATAATAAATGAAGCACAAACGAAATTAATTGCAATTCCAACAGTTTTTGTTCTAGCATGTGCTACTTTTAATTACGAAAGTGACTTATTTACTATAAAAAATGTCGTAACCATTATCAGTCTATTTATTTTTGCAATTATAATTCAACAATTCATTAATAATCAAAAGAGTTCCTTGGATTTTATCAATGGTAACATTGACTCATATAAAGAAACTTTTAAGAACAATAATGTCGAAATGATATCAAGCAGGTTTAACTTAGTGGAGTTAGAGTTAAAAAAACAACAAGACAGACTATTTGTTGTTGAAGTAATTCTTTGGATGATACCAATAGGATTACTTATACTTTGGCTATTCTTAATAGGGTTTAGCATCTTCTCTTATATTTTAGCAGGATTTACTTTAGTAAGTATTATATTTAAAATAATTATATAATGATAGATTTTTCCGCATCTGAAATATCTCAACTTATAATTCATAGTGTAGGGAATAAAACCAATGATGACATTTGTAAGTTCTCAAAATCATCGATTGAGCCAAGTGATGAAATTAAAAGTTTATTATTGCATTATTTCGTCACTCCGTTTAAATCAGAAGAGTATTACAACTTATACCATGAAACTGATTTATCTTTAAATGAAATATATTCTTTTGTTTCTAAAATATTTCAAACTCCTACTTCTTTTTTTAATCAATCAATCAATATAGCTAAACATCTATATGAAAGGAGTATACATCCTAAAATAAAAAATGGAGAATGCTACATAGTACATTTTAGAAATTGTAGAATTAATAATGAAAATGCTGATGCTATTGGGCTCTTTAAGTCTGAAAATAAAGATACTTTTTTGAAAGTGTTTTCTTCTGGCAGCAATTTTGAAATAGAAAGTGAAAAAGGTATCAATATTAACAAGTTAGATAAAGGTTGTGTTATTTTTAATATTGAAAAAGATGCTGGTTATCTTGTTACTATTGTTGATAATATTAATAAAGGTGTTGAAGCAAAATATTGGACTGATGATTTTCTTCGGGTTAAACCTAGACAAGATGAATATCATGATACCCAGAAAGTCATATCATTATTAAAGAATTATATAAATAAGGAATTACCTAATGAATTTGAAGTATCTAAGATTGATCAAGCTTTATTCTTAAACAAGGGTATTAATGCTTTAAAGAATAATGAAAGCTTTAATCTCAAAGAGTTTACAGAAGAAGTTTTTTCCGATCCTAATGTTATTCAAAGTTTCGAGAAATATAAAGATTCATATATTCAAGAAAGAGATATTATACTTAAGGAGTCATTTGTAATATCTGAACAAGCCTTGAAGAAAAAAGCTAAAGGGAAAATGTCTACTATTAAATTAGATAAAAATTTTGATATAAAAATTCATGGAGGGGAAGAATTCATTGAGCAAGGATTTGATCAAGAAAAAGAATTGAATTTTTATAAATTATACTACAAAGAAGAGACCTAAAAGATTTTGCTTGAAGCTAAAAGTATAATTTATATCAATGTTTTGTATGAATTATATATACTTTTTAAATACTCCATATATCGAATAGCTTCATTATCACTCTTATTTATCAATAAGACAAAGTTTATTTTACCCATTAAATGATGTAAATATTGGATAGAAGATTTAGGATATGCTATTTTTTTTAAGTGATTTTCTAATCCATATTTAATTATATGATATATTTCTTGGCGGATTCGCTTCCTATATCGACGAGAAACTTGAATTTTTTCATTAACAACAATACCTGTTATTTGTTGAGATCTTCCCCGTGAGAGGACTTTAGTCTTTTTCTGATTTATAGAGAATCCATGATAGGATAATAAATTTGAGATATAAGATATTAATAAATCAACATTAAAATCCCCAGAGAAAGATAGATCGTCAGCATACCTTGTATACATTATTTTTCGTTCTTTACAGAATTTAAATATAGCAGTGTCGATATGATAAAATATGAGATTTGAAAGCATCGGGCTTGTTGGAGCTCCTTGAGGTAAGCTTCCTTCCAAAATACACAAATTACTTAATAATGTTGCAATAGACTTGTTATAACCAAATTGCCTAAAAATAGAATAGACTTGCTTATATGTTACAGTGCCAAAGAAATCAACAATATCTAAGCAAACAACAATTTTTTTATTTTTATGAAATCGTGCATTATCCCTTATATTTCTATCAGGAGTATACGCCTTAGCTACAGGAGAAACAAATTCATTAACAGCAGTGTTCAGTATTTCTTTTAATATCCAGTTCTGAATTTCTTTTAAGCTAGGCAAAGGCTCATGTATAGTTCGTAACTTGCCATTTCTTTTAGTTATTTTCCATTCTCTATAAAATATATCTGGAGAATTACATATGGATAGAATATATCCATAACGATATCCCACTAATTTCGAAAAATGGGATTGATCATATATAATAGGGAAATTATGAGAGTTTAAATTTTGAGCGTAATTAAGAAGAAGCTCTATTACTTCATTTGATAAACCTAATCGTTCCGCTTCAGTAGAGAAATTTTGTTTATATATTTTAAAGTCTATCATAATATTATATTGTTAAGAGAAGAAAAGCTTTTTACTAAATTATCTTCAGATTACTTGTAATCTGTGACAAGCAAGCTTTAGCTTGCGCAGTCGAAGTAAGATGCAAATTTCGCTTTCTCCAGAAAGCAAAATTTGCATCTTACTTCCAGGCTTGAAAGGAAATTCTCAGTCGATTGACGACTCGTCAATCTTCACATTTTCATGTGACAAACTAAAAAGCTTCTCTTTCTTAACAGTTGACAAAGGTATATAAATTTCTTCTTTTTCTATTTTTTCAATTCGGTTTTCTATACTAGAGGAAACATATCTATATAAACCACTCTTTCTTAATTCCTTATTTAAGTTGTGCAGAAAAAGTTCACCTTTAGCAGAGAGTACTGTTTTCCCCTCTATTGTAGTTGTTATATTCTCTCTTTCTAATTTTTTCAACATCGTAATTAAATCTCTATGATTATAACCAGAGTTTAACATATAACTAATATTTCCATTAAACTTTATTAGTTGTAATAATAATATAAGTCTTTCTTTATCTTTCATATGGAGCATCATTTTTAGTATACCAATATATGGGAAATGTGTTGTTTGGGCATCTCTCCATACAGACTAATGCCTCAGATTTACCATATCCAAACCTAAATTCTGACTTTAATTTTTTTAGTCTGTTTTCTATCTCACTCATCTGTTCTAATGCTTTTGCTAATGACTCTCCTATATAATTATCAGAAATTCCTTTTCTCACTTTATGAGTTGCGTAAACTTTTATTCCTAATTTTGAAAGAAATTCAATACCCATCTCATGAGCAACAATTGATAAAACTACAATTTGGCTATTATCATGTAATTGAGTAAGTTCCTTTTTTACATAATCAATGGCAGCTTCCGCAGTCTGACCAGTACCAATAAAGTCGTCAACTAAAACAATCAGCCTATTTGCAAAAGAGTCAATTTTTTTTAAACTCTTTATATCTTCAACTACGCTAATAGACTTTTCTTTAAAGTCTACTTTTTGTTTGATTGTTGTTCCTTTAAATTTATATAAAACTGTAGTAGAACTCTTTATTTTACCAATATCTCCTTCTGGAAGGCAACAAGTAAAATATAAAATATTTTCAGAAATACATTGAATTAAATCTTTGATAGCAGGAATTAACTCTCTCGTATATTCATCACTCGGAATATGTAAGAAATTTTTAGATAAATCGATAATAAATGATTGCTCGTTATTATCTAATGAGCTAAGAGTCCTATAGTACCTCTCAAATGCACTAAAATGGATATCTTCTTCAACCATCCATCCCTTTTCTTCAAATAACTGATATAGTTTTTTGTAGCTTTCCATAGATACAATTTCTTGCGATTTTTTACTTTTCATTCAATTATTTAGCTATATTCATAGATATCCTTTAGGAATTAAACTATAAAAAAACAATACTTTGTCCTAATTCCGTCTGTTTTCAGTATATTATTAAGGTAATTGCTCCCTATTCTAAATCGTATTGAAAAGTAAAACGTTCTCGTCTCCGGTCAGCATTCCTGCCAACCTATCACACATAAATATTTCAGTCTGTTTCATAGGTCTAATTTACTTCTATTCATTGGAGCGGGTATAAGTTCAGCTCCAAATAGATTTAATACCTGATTAACTTTATCCATACGCAGAGTTTGTTTACCCTGTTCGAGTTCACGAACAAAACGGAGTCCAACTCCTGCTTTTGCAGAGAGGTCTACTTGAGTTAAATCATATTGCTTTCGCATTTGCTTAACATATGCTGATAATGATAAATTTTCCATGATTATACCCTTTGGGTGCTAATTTAATAAATAAATATATAAATACACCTCTTAGGGTATAAAATATATTGAAAAATAATTATTATACCTTTTAGGGGATAATAATGGATAAATTGGGATGAAAAATAGTGTATTCTTAAAGTAAAATATTTACCTTTATAGTACCGCCACAAGAAGTTGTGAAGTAGGCAGAAAAATAGTGAAATACAATCGTAGCCTGACTCAAGGACTACTTTTTAGACATCATGCAAACTGGCTTGTATAGACGAGTTGAAGATATACGACCCCTCCCAGCGGGATCACTAGCAAATGATGCCAAAAGAAGTAAAGCCTTGATTTTCAGTGGAAAGTTAATGCTTTTTCCTTTGTCCAAATTTATTCCTGTGTTTTATGGGACTTCCTTTTTCGGATATTGAACAACTAAAGTCTGAACATTTGGTAAAGGACAACAATGGCTAATTATGGATTTGATTTTTATAGACAAATATGCGGTTCTCCTGTTTGTGTTGAAAAGGGAGTATTGTTTTGTGTGTCTACGAATCAACCTATGAATGGAAAAGGGGATAAAAGATATACCTTTTTTACTCCATGATATTCAGGTATCTTGGTGTGCTGATGTCCGATTCTCAAACTTAATTATAGGTTGTTGAGGTAAAGTCTTCGGAGAGCTTATTATCCACTAAGCTGTCCATTCATTATAATAAAATACTGTAAAACAATAAATAAGTAAATTATTTTTCGTATCTTTATAAACTGAGCAATCTAGTTTTTATTGTATCTGTCTTCTCAATGTTTTGCTCCGTCCTAGCTGGCGGATCTTCCCATCGTCAAAATCGACAACAAAATCAACTTTCTTGTTTATGCTATCAATCAGTTACGAAAATGTGTAATGCTTTTGTCGTAACACATTTTTGTAAAAAAGATGAAATTATTTTTATAGGGAACTTGGGGTTATTCACAATAGGATGAGGGAAACGTATCTTTGTCCGGTTTCGTATTGGTGATTGCCAAAGAAGAAGGCTCGAGAGTTGCATTATCTGCCTGAAACTGACATCCCTGAAAAATAATTAGCAATAATTAAAAATTAAAACATGACATTTAAAGAATTAAATATTATTGAGCCAATCTTGAAGGCTCTGAATGAAAAAGGCTATACAAATCCGACACCAATACAACAGCAAGCCATAGCTCCTGCTCTAGATAATCGCGATCTACTAGGATTAGCTCAAACCGGTACAGGTAAAACGGCTGCATTTTCACTTCCAATCATACAGCAATTATATTTAAACAAAGTCCATGGTAAAAAGAGAGAAATCAGAGCTTTGATTTTAACACCGACCAGGGAATTGGCAATCCAAATAAATGAAAGTCTGAATGACTATACTACTTATACAGGTATACGCCATTGCGTGATATATGGAGGCGTGAAACAAAATGCTCAGGTGAGCCAACTGAAAGAAGGAATAGATATATTAGTTGCGACTCCGGGGCGTCTACTTGATTTAATGAATCAAAACATTATCAGTTTAAACTCTATCCGCCATTTTGTATTGGATGAAGCTGACCGCATGCTGGATATGGGATTTATTCATGATATCAAACGTTTACTGCCTAAGCTTCCCAAAGAAAAGCAAACACTTTTCTTTTCGGCCACTATGCCTTCCTCTATAGCAGCTCTTTCACGTTCTATCTTACATAATCCGGTGAAAGTCGAAGTTACTCCTGTATCATCTGTTGTTGATACCATAGACCAGTATATTTATTTTGTAGAAAAACAAGATAAAAAAGACCTGCTTATAACCTTGTTGAGAAAAGACAGAAAAAAATCAGCTCTTATATTTTCCCGAACTAAACATGGGGCAGACAAGATTGCACGTATACTTGATAAAGCGGGAATAGGCAGTGCAGCCATTCATGGAAACAAGTCCCAGAATGCAAGGCAACGAGCCTTATCAGATTTCAAATCTCATAAGATACAAACCCTTATCGCAACGGATATTGCAGCCAGAGGTATTGATATCAGTAATCTGGAATTAGTCATTAATTATGACTTGCCGGACGTTGCCGAAACTTACGTACACCGGATCGGTCGTACAGGAAGAGCCGGTAATACAGGAATGGCCTTAACATTCTGTGCTCAAGATGAACAAGGTCTGCTCAAGGATATTCAGAAACTTACAGGAAAGCGTCTTACTGTATCGAGCCAATAATAAACATTCTCTAAAACACAATAATATGGCAGCAAAACAGAATTCTTCAGTAAATAAAAAAGAAGGTGAAATAACCCGTTCTGAAAAGACCTCGGCAACACAACAAGCCGAATCGGTGTTGAAAAATGCAAAAGAACGAGCCGGGGATGTTATCCATGTCGTTATTAGTGACAGGACTACTATTGAACTTCCGGCTCATTTATCACAGGAAGAAATAGATGCCCGTGTAGAGAAATATATCAATTTGCATAAATCCAAGACATAAATATCTTCTGTAGATATGTGTAGTAGATAGAATTAAGTCTGAAACGATAAATAGGTAATCAGACTGATTTTTCAAATCTCAAAACAAGAAATAATATAAACATACCCTTTAATCCAATATAAAGATTTTAAGAATAAATATGGCGAGTACATTTAATAAAAAAGAAATAGAAAAAAAGAAGCAACAAAAGAGAAAAGAGAAACTACAAAAACGGGAAGATAGAAAAAATAATCCAGTCGATTCTTTTGAGGATATGATTGCTTATGTCGACGAAAATGGTGTTATAACCAGTACTCCTCCCGATTTGACAAATAAACGGAAAATCGACATTGAAAATATAGCCGTTTCTACACCCAAAAAAGAAGATCTGGACGATCCTTTATTGAATGGACGGGTAGAATATTTTAATCCCGATAAGGGATATGGTTTTATCAAACATACAGGAAGTACGGACAAATATTTTTTCCATATAAGTAGTGCTCCTACTTCCATTGCAGAAGGAAATATGGTAACATTCGAGTTGGAACGTGGTCAAAAAGGCATGAATGCCGTAAGGATTACTCTTGCCAATAAGGACGGCCACTAATCAATAATAATTAATTAAGAAAAAGAATGAACATTTATGTATCAAATCTAAACTTTAGCACAACAAGCGAGAGTTTACAGGAATTATTTGCAGCGCACGGTGATGTTGAATCTGCAAAGATTATCACAGACCGGGAAAGCGGAAGATCGCGAGGTTTCGGTTTTGTTGAAATGCCAAATGATACCGAAGGACAAAATGCTATCTCAGAATTGAACGAGACAGATTTTGAAGGAAAAACGATCAGTGTAAACGTTGCCCGCCCAAAAACAGATAGAAGCAGCGGCGGATACAATAACCGAGGCGGAAACGGTGGATATAATAGAAATCGCTATTAATCAGATAGTATTATAGTTAACGGGTAGGGGAGAGAATCTCTTCTACCCGTTTCTTGTTTTTATAATCAGGAGCATTTGTATAAGTGCAATAGCATTCTTCTTAACTATACCTGTTTTTATTTCGGATAATGGTTAGTCAATATATCGTTGTGGCATATTTTTACAGATAAGATCAAATTTTTTCTCAACCTTATCTCATATACCTTGGACTTTACTTGGGTTTACTTTTTATTCTTAACTGATTGCAAAATGAAATAAAACTTAAAAGACGAAGAAAACAAAACCCAAATCGAATAAACGAAATGGGTTATGTCTATTTTGAATAATCAGTCAACCTTTGTCTGGATAATACATCCTATTGAATGATTTTTTTCTCTGACTCTTACTTGGTGAGGGTTCCTATAAGCCTGCAATGAGTGTTTCCCTCCATGTAATCGTACCAAAAAGAGAACTTACCATTCTTATATGTACATTCGCCTTCGTTTACGATATTGAGGTTTTTCCATGATTTAGCAATAAAATTATCTCCCTTTGGAACAAATACGACACCATTATTTTCAAGAGAAGACCAATATGCCGGCATGGTGCTGTAATTGAGGTAGCTATCCGAAGCACTGCCATTAAAAAAACGAATCGAATTTTTGTCAATAGCCTTTAGTGTTTTTGTTATATTAAACAATGTTGATGTTAGGGTTAATATTTCTTCGTCGCCATCCTGAGAAACAGTATACTTGGATGCATCAAGCACATACGAACCCGAATATTTGTTGACGAGATTGAAATTCAGAATAACAACTGTATCTTCCACGTTTGTTTGATATTCGGAGACCGATTCAATTTTGAAAGTAAGAGCATATAACGAGTCACAGTTCAGATTTTGAGTTTCTACTTCAAATGGTAAGCGACTGTAAACCTCTCCTGCTTTTATAATAGTCGACATTGAAGGTATATTATAGTGAGAAGCCTCTAGTCTACGATACATCACAGGCATATCTATCATATATTTATTGTTATACCAGTCGATTGTGGCATCATTATGCGTAAGAGTAACCGATACAGCCTTATCTATATTCTGACTACCACCTGTGCCTACTGATATATACGCCTGTTGAGGTTCATCTGCATACATAAGGTCGAATGTAACTACATTCTGTGCTGCACCGACAAGATATACCTGCTTAAAATAAAGCTCTTTTTCCATAGGGTCTTCTTCGCAACTATTCAGGAAGAACAAAGCTAAAGCGAAGAAGTATAGTATATTTATCTTATTCATTTTCATATTTATCTATTTTACCATTCGGGGTTTTGAACCAATTTCGAATTCTTGTTTAATACGGATTTAGGTATTGGCCAGAAATAATTCTTATACGAAAAGGTACGTCTGGTCAATTTATCAGATAATGTCGTAATAGTGTAGTATCCCTGGCGATTGTTGAGTTTGGCTGATACGTTCATCCCTCTGATGGGTTTATTATATGCTGTCATGGCATCAGTGCCCCATCGTCTCAGATCGTGATATCTCCGTCCTTCACACATAAACTCAACTTGCCTTTCACGCTTTATCAGTTCTCTTACTTTCGTTTGGCTGTTAAGTTCGCTATCTGTAATTCCCGGTAAACCGGCTCTAAACCGAATCTGATTGAACGCTGCTTTTATCTCGCTTGTATTACGGGTTACAGTGATGCCGGTTTCAGTATCGGTATACGAACCTTCAATTTCATTCAATGCTTCGGCATAATTCAGCAGGGTTTCAGCATAGCGAAAGATCGGAAACGATTTGGATCGGACTGCAGATGTTTGCTTCATATTATCTTCGGGGTGGATGTATTTCTTACAGGTATAGCCCGTGCGATTATAATCGTCCGGATAGTTTTGTGCAGGTTGTGCATTCCCGTCAGCGTAGTATGTAACCTCGATATTCTTCACACTCTCTGAACCTGTGTAAGACGTTCCCGGCCAAAAAGAATGACAGAAGCCTATGCTGGTATAGAATCTCATTTCGCGATTGGCGTACATTTTGGCAGTATTGCCTTGCAGTTGATAACCCGAAAATGAATATCCCGAACCGATGGCTTTATATATTTCATCAGAACCCGGATAAGGATACTCGTCACTGGATTCATTTATATCATGTCCATCTTTCATCCGATAAGCATCTACTATATCTTGAGTTAAATTAAGACCATTACCTCCTCCCAAAAAGGTAGGTGTGGCAATCCACAGAGGAGAATCACCTGCTGTCAGCGGAGAGCAAGAATATATAAACTCAGGATTGAGCAAAACCGGTAATTCTCCATTAAAGATGTACGCATACGACCGAAGAGGATCAATGTCGCCGGCTCCATTTGGGAAATTATCCGATGGAACGTTTGCCGGTAAAGCGGGAGTGTCGGATTCTTTAGGAGTTGTGTATAATTTATACAATCCGGTATCGATAATTCTTTTGGCAGCAACAGCAGCCTTTCCCCATCTTGAGTTATCAGCGGTTTGAGATATAAATGGCCGTCCGTCCGAAGTCAGCCAGTCTGAATAAAATTTATTTCCATTATACCATGGGCTTGCGGCATACAAAAGCACTCTCGATACTGTAGCCATAGCTGCTCCTTTTGTGGGGATGCTTACTTCTGTAGATGACTCTCTCTTCTGTGGCAGATATTCTTCTGCATTTTTCATGCTTTGACAGATATAGTCGATACATTCATCGTAAGTGTTGCGCTCATAAGTCATGTCTTCGGTATTTGCATCAACACTAATTATTGTTTCGGGCAGAATAGGAACGGGGCCGTATTGCTGTAACAGAAGATAGTAAAAGTAGCCTCGGAGGAAATAGCAGCGTCCCATATAATCCCGACGATCAATATCCGATATATCAGGAACTTCATTGATACGGGCAAGTACGATGTTTGCCTTACGTATTCCTTGATAATAGGTACCCCAATTGTTGAAGTACCCCGAAAAAGGAGTTATTTCATCTAATAGAAATTTAATAGCTGCATGCCTGTCATCATTCCACGAAGTAAAATTTTCGTCCGAGGCACCCTGAAATGGCATTGGAGCAGTGGTCCATAGATTGCCCTCATTGGGCAGGAGTCCTGCTGCTCCCCTGATATATTGGTCAACTAACTCCTGACGCTGAAAAACCGAATCGAGAAAAGTCATCTCGTTGAAGTATTTATCGGCATCGAGATAATCACTGCACGAAGTCATATTTATCCCTGCTATATATAGAGATAGTCCGATAAGGCTATTTATAACCCATAATCTCATTCTTTTCATGATAAAAAATTTTAGAAGGTTAGATTTACTTGTAGTGTATAAAGTCTTTGTAAGGGGTATACAGCTCCATTACTGGATGCCTGAGCCGGATCCCACAATTTTACTTTATCCCAAACATGCAGGTTATCTCCTATAAGGCTGAAGGTTGCCGACTGCATTCCGAAGCGTTTCATCCAGAGCTTTGATAATCTGTAAGAAACTTCGACATTCTTCAGGCGGAGGTATTGACCGTTAGCAAGCCAAAAAGTTGAGTTGCGGTTGTTATTCTTATTCTCACCATAGGTTAGTCTGGGGAAGCGGGCATTAGGATTTTCTGTATCGGTAGTCCCTGAATAAGACGCAGGAGTCCATCTGTTTGACTGGTCGTAAACCATACTCATGACATTTCCTCTCGATTCGTAAGCGAAAGGATAAAAACCGCTTCCTCCATAGAAAAACTGAACCTTACTAACGCCCTCGAAGAATGCACTGAATGTGAAGTTTTTCCATCTGAATTCGGTTGCGAAACCATATTGTATCTGAGGTACATTAGAATAAGCTAATGGTACTACATCATCATCATCGATAACTCCATCTCCATTTACATCCTTGTATTTGATATCTCCCGGTCTCACATCATTTATGAAAGTTTGTTTCGGGCTACTCTTTATATCGTCGTCATCAGCAAACAGTCCTAAGGCTATAAGTCCTCTTTGGACACCATACGGAACTCCTACATATGATTGGTATGGATAATTGATTCCCGATTGTTCCCAATAATTTACTTTGTTTTTGGCAAAAGTAAAGTTACCTCTCAACGTAAAGCTCATATCTTCATTTATAGGTTGAGTATAAGCCAGTGTCCCGTCGAGACCCCATGCTGTCATTTTTCCGATATTAGAATAGGGTAGAACGGAACTCAATCCTACTTCGTCAGGTATATTAGCTCTTTGTTGGAATATATTATCTGTAACGTTTCTAAAGTAATCTATAACCAGATCGAATCGGTTTTTATAGAATTTGGCATCAATACCTACATCGAATTTGGTGGTTGTTTCCCACTTCAAATCTTTTGCTCCTATACGGTATTCAGTTATGGCATTACCTCCCCATATACCACTTGATGTGTTATTTAATACTGTAATATACGGGAAACGAAGATCATTGCCATTAGAATCTTTTAATCGGTCATTACCCACTTTTCCAAAAGAAGCCCTGAACTTAAGATAATCGACAAAGGGTATGTTTTTCTTGAAAAAGGTGTACTGTGATGGTATCCAGCCTCCTGCAATCGCCGGAAATATTCCGTATCTGGTATTCGAATCGAAGTTTTCAGAACCTGTATATCCAACGTTGGCCTCTATAAGGTAAGTGTCTTTGTATGAGTATGTGGCACGACCGGATAGAGCCTGGTATCGTTTGGGAATAGCCAAAATATTGTCATTCCCCCATTCCGAGTCGATAGACTCCTGACGGTAAAAATGGATAAGGCCTGTAACTCTGTGATCTGAATTAAATACTTTATTGTAATCGGCTGTGGCTTCAAAATAAAATTGACGGTCTGAAGCTGTACTTTGTGCTGTACTCAGATCTGATTTGGTAATTTTACGGTCGGTCATTAATGTACCATCCAGACTTCGGCCTGTGGCGTAATATAGGTCGGGATTTTTGAGCCTTGCTGTTTTATGAAGTGCATCGTTCTTTAATGAAAATAAAGCTGTGGCGGATAATCCAGGAGTGATGAAACTCAGATCCTGTGCTAATTTTAGATTGATTGATGTTGAGAATCTTTCATTTTCGGTATATCCCAGATAATTTAACCGTACATAAGGAGACATTTCATCGGCATTGCTTCCATATGAAGGTAATTGTCCGTTGCTGTATTTTACGGGTACTAATGTCGGAGGCATATTAGCCTGAGCAGACCATAACGCAAGATTGTTCGAGCTATTTCCATTTCCCGGAGCATTCTGTTTGACCATTACAGCCTCCAGTCCGAGAGATAATACGGTAGAACGTGTAAGATTCGCATCTATATTAGCCCTGAAATTATATTTTTTGTAATTTACATTGGTATCATAATCATTTGCCGATTTGTCTTGTTTGAATATAGCTTCCTGATTGAGAATACCTAAACTCATATAATATCGAGCATTTTCTCCACCTCCCGATATACTCAGGTGGTGCTGGTTATTCCAGACATGATCTTTAAGTATTTCGTCCTGCCAATTTACGTTCGGATAGAGATCGGGATCTAAGCCTGTCTTAAATAGCTCAAGTTCGGCCGATGAATACATCGGATTTAGACCTCGTACCGCACGAGCTTCATTTGCCAATTCTGCGTAGCCCGAAGAATCTAAATATTTCGGCATACGGGGAGAATAAGAATAAGTTGCATTCGTTTTAAAAGCGATATTCAATTTACCGGCACGTCCTCTTTTTGTAGTTACTACAACTACACCATTTGCTCCTCTTACACCGTAAACTGCTGTCGCCGATGCATCTTTCAGCACACTGAAAGTTTCGATGTCGGCAGGATCGAGATCGTTGAGATTCCCTTCTATTCCATCAATCAGTATTAAGGCGCTTTGGTTGGCTCCGAAAGTACTGATGCCTCTGACCCAGAATTCTGAAAAATTGTTACCCGGTTCGCCGCTTCTTGTAACTGATATAATACCGGGAACACGTCCCCCCAACATATTACTGACCGAAACTGCGGGAATCTGTAATTCGTCAGGTTCTATTGTAGTGATAGCCCCTACAACCGAAACTTTTCTTTGTGTACCACGTCCTGTTACAACTACTTCATCAAACTCATTGACTTTAGCCTGCAGCACAATCTTTAACCGCTCCGAAGAAGTTCCGAATTGCATTTCCTGAGGCTTATATCCAATGTAAGAGAATATAACAGTCGCTTTTGCCGGAATACTTAACCTGAACCGTCCATCCAAGTCTGTGACTGTACCAATACCTGAATTACCCTTGACCGTTACCGCTACCCCGATTAGTTCAAGCCCGGTTTCGTCCATTACAGTACCGGCAATAGATATATTCTGATTATTCTGGGATTCAGCAATGAATACAGACGAACAAAATAAGAATAGTAATATTATATATATATTTTTCATATGTGTTTTCCTATTAATAAATGTTATTCAACGGCGTATTTACGAATACATACCCCCCAGCCTTCGCATATCCAATAACCGCCTTCGCCATCGTATGAAATATCATATGGATAATTGAATTTTGCTGTTAATGGAGAACCATCTTCATTGCCTGCGGCATTATATGTGCCTGCAATAGTAGATACATAACCTTCTTTTATTGAAATCTTTCGTATAATATGCCCCCCATGACCTTCGGTTATATAAATATTACCATCCTCATCAATAGTCAAACCATTAGGTTGTACAAATTTGGCATCCTGAACGTATCCGTCCTGATAAGCATTACCGTTAAATCCCGCGTAGGCTTCTACGGTTTGTCCGTCTTTACTTATCTTATAAATACCGTAGGCCGATTGAGCCGACCAATAAAAGCAATCTTGAGCAGCACTGTAGGCCAAGTAACTAACATCGGATGTTCCCGATCTTATTTTTTCATTTAATATCTGACGTTCCTGAGTTTTTATATTATAGCGTCCAAACTTTCCGGTTGCATCGCAGAAGTATAGCCATTCTTCTGTTTCATCGAAAGCTAAAGCCCTTACTATGCCTGTCACGTCAGTCCCAAGTTGACCGATGCGGGAAGGACTCCAGCCCGATTCTTTAGTGTACATGTATATTACATGAGGGGAATTTTGTCCGGCGGCATATACTCTCGCTTTATCTTTGCTAACAGCGGGCTTACCTGCCTGAAATGCGTTTTGTAATGTAATAACCTTATTGTCTTTGACCGAAACGAGCCTAACGGCGGGATTGTCTCTTTGAAAGACAATGACTGTTTCATCTCCTAATGCACCGATTCCCTGTATATAACTGAATCTGGCATCTACCAGAGTACCATCATCAGTACCTCCGGTTCCGGGTTTGCCTGCTATTGTAGAGACATTCTCAGCAACAATATAATGAAACGTTTTGTCGAGGGATGATGTCTTACCATCTATAATTACTTCGACTTTATTGTTACCTGCCAATTGTCTTGGGGCAAGACAATATATAGTAGAGTTATCGATTCCGATAACTGTTGCTTTACGCGATCCATCATTATCTTTGAAGTATACTTCAACTTTCGATTTATCTGTACCGAAGTTGGTTCCTTTTATGATGAATTTTTCTCGTATACGACCCGTATCGGGCATAAAGGTTGTGATCTCGGCGGGCTTACTGGGATCATAAGGCTCTCCGTCTGATTTTTTGTCATCACTGCACGAGAAGTATGCAATGAGGCAAAACAATCCCATGAATAGATGTTTCTTTTTCATAATGTACGTGTTTTTGATTAATTAATGGTAGAGTGCAGCTTTGGATAATGAGGTTGTAAGTTATCCAGAGCTGTATAGTATATATAATTTAAGATATCAGAGGGATCTGTTTGTGTAAGATTGACTGAATTGGATGAAAGAACAGTGGGTATCCCGAATGCAACAAAAGACTGCTCTGAACAGTCAAGTTCAAGGCAATCTTTCGATTTATATAGATGTTATTTTTACCCCGAAAAGAAAATCCGGGTTGTTTAGTATATATTAATATATTATCTTGGTATGTGCGTGTGCGGCTCTCTCTCTCTCTCTCTCTCTCTCTCTCTCTCTCTCTCTCTCTCTCTCTCTCTC
>OGZT01000534.1_pt1 | contig 30165 bp, 18 predicted proteins | sample 1576891 | NCBI WGS metagenome assembly OGZT01 (sample SAMEA3541521, study PRJEB24748) | human gut metagenome | biome: human gut; feature: human-associated habitat; material: faeces | place: China | collected 2012 | reverse complement strand
GGGGAGATTTGAGAGGCAGAAGAATCATGAGTTTTTGATTGAGGTGTTTGCTGAGGTGAAAAAAAGGATACCTGAAAGTATGCTGTTACTTGTCGGCGAGGGGACCAAAAAAAATTGGATTGAATATCAAGTTGAAAAAATAAACCTAACTTCCAATGTGCTTTTTCTAGGGCAGCGAAGTGATGTGGAGAATCTTCTGCAAGCAATGGATATCTTGCTTTTGCCTTCAAGGTATGAAGGGTTAGGAATTGTACTTTTCGAGGCCCAAGCTGCCGGCATGAAGTGTTTTGTATCAGACTATGTTCCGAAAGAATCTTCTGCAGGTAATATAACATATTTGCCATTAAAAGATGCCAGTCCTTTTTGGAGTAGTATTATATTAAAAGAATATCAGAAATACAAGGAATCCAATATATCGCTACGCAATGCTGCGTCAGATTTAGCAATAAGAAAAATGAATGTATCAGGTAAAACTCTTCAGATGCAAACAATAAAAATACAGAACCATTATCTGGCGAAAGAATAATGAATATACAAATTTTAATGTCTACCTATAACGGTGAAAAATATATAAGAACTCAATTAAATAGTATTTTGGAACAAGAGTATCAGGATTTTGATCTCCTTATTCGTGATGATGGCTCTACAGACCATACCTGTGAAATTATAAAAGAATATGCGGAAAATTATCCTAACATAACCTGGTATGCCGGAGAAAACCTGGGAGTTCAAAAAAGTTTTTTTGACTTGATATTAAAAGCGAATTTAGAAAAAGATTATTATGCCTTTGCTGATCAGGATGATAAATGGCTGCCCGGAAAAATCAGCAGGGCTGTTTCTATATTAGACACCTATTCGGAAGTGATTCCGGTGCTGTATTGCAGCGACAAGATCATTGTCGACGAGGAATTGAGACCGCTAAAAATTACAGTCAGCCGTGTAATGAAGAAACCGAGTTTTGGAAATGCGCTGGTGCAGGATATGTGTACCGGGTGCACCGCGGTGATCAATAAGGCTTTGCTGACTCTGATGAGAAACCGGATCCCGGATTATGTAATTATGCATGACTGGTGGTTTTATTTAACAGCCTCCTGTTTTGGGGAGGTATATTACGATGAAAAGAGCTATATTCTATACCGGCAGCACGGGAATAATACGTCTGGTGCGATGGTGAGCAGGCATGAGTTGATCCGTTACAGAATCCAGCAGCTGTCAAAACCAAGGGGCGAAATTTACCGTCAAGCGCAAACTTTTTTAGAAGTATTCAACAGGAAATCCCCCAAGTGCGAAAAATCAGGAGTTAATCCTCCGACGATATCGCCCACAAACAGGGAACTCATTACAGACCTACTGAAATCGCGTGTAAATCCAGTTTATCGCTTAAAAGTCATAATGAATCCACGGTTCTTTCGTCAAAAAACGAGCGATAACCTAGTGTTAAAGCTAATTATCCTAATTGGAAAACTATAAGAAATTACGAAGATGAAAATACTCTATTTTGCCCCTTTGGCATTCGGTGATTTAAAACAGAGACCGCAGGAGATTGCGGCGGCGTTGGCAGAAAAGCATGAGGTGTGGTACATAGAACCTACCATCAGTCTCATTGGCGCATTAAAAGACAAAAGCCTTAACTGCCATGCGAACGCTTATGATCTTAGCCCCACTCTGCATGTAATTCGACTCGATGGGCGATTTGCCCTCCCGATCCGCCTTCAGTTTTTGGATCCCTTGCGATTAAATACAGTATCAGAAAGAATCCAGCTATCCAATCTTTTTAAAACATGCGATGTGATTTGGATTGGTTATGAAGTTTGGGAGCGTCTGCTTTCTGCCAGCCTTACAGGCCTTCTGGTTTACGATAAGATGGATGACAACGATCGATTGTCAACTGACCGGATAATAAGACAGTTTCTTATTCGGAGTGAAAAACAGCTAATTAAAAGATGCAGTCTGATGTTTGTTACAGCCAGACAATTCCTTGACAGGTTCCGTGCAGTTTCAAATATCTATCTAATTCCTAATGGAATGCGCTATCAGCTGCCAAAGCGGAATAGCACGGTGAGGAAAAATAGCAGAAAGGTATTTGGATATATCGGTAAAATCAGCCATTGGTTTGACACCAATGCTGTCATAAAGCTGGCCGAAGCAAATCCTGACTGTGACATCGTGCTGGTAGGCCCATATGATAGTTTGGATATTCTATGTCCCAATGTTAAATACATAGGAAGCGTCCCAAAAGAAGATGTGCCGGACTGGATCTGCTCTTTTGATGTTTGCCTCTATCCATTCAAGCAGGATGAATTGTTGGATACGATTAATCCGGTAAAAATATATGAATATCTGGCATATAACAAACCAGTTCTTGCGGTAAACAGCAAAGAAATGCAGGCATTTCAAGATTTGATTTACCGATACAATAATTACGATGAATTAATCTCATTGTCACATAATGATTTAGCCCTGCCATTCAGTGATGAAGCGCATAGAGAAGCCTTTTTAATTACAAATAGCTGGGAATGCAGGGTTAAACAAATAGAACAAATTCTAGAAGAAGTCAAGGAGTCTTAAAATGAAAAAAGTCATGTTAGTCTTCGGAACTCGTCCTGAAGCAATAAAAATGTGTCCGTTGGTCAACGAATTAAAAAACCGGCCGCAGCTGGAAACCATTGTTTGCGTAACTGGCCAGCATCGGCAAATGCTCGATCAGGTGCTGGAAGCTTTTGATGTAAAACCGGATTACGATCTGGCAATCATGAAGGATCGCCAGACATTGTTTGACGTTACAATATCTATCCTGGAAAAAATCAAAGGGGTCCTGGAGAAGGAACAGCCGGATGTAGTATTGGTCCATGGGGATACGACTACTACATTTGCCACTGCTCTGGCCGCCTTTTATCTTCAGATACCGGTTGGGCATGTAGAGGCCGGATTAAGAACGTATAACATTTTTTCGCCTTATCCTGAAGAATTTAACCGTCAGGCGACCGGAATTGTTTCACAGTTTAATTTTGCACCGACAGAAAAGTCGTGCCAGAATCTCCTCAGCGAAGGAAAGGCAAAAGATACCATCTACGTTACCGGCAACACCGCAATTGATGCGTTAAAGACGACAGTTCGTCAGGAATACACTCATCCAGAATTGGAATGGGCCAAGGAAAGCCGGTTGATCATGCTCACGGCACACAGAAGGGAGAACTTGGGCGAACCGCTTCATCATATGTTCCGGGCGATCAAACGGATTGTGGACGAGACTCCCGATATAAAGGTTATTTATCCGATTCACATGAATCCAGTCGTGCGTCAGGCGGCCGAAGAGATCCTGGGCGGTGATGAAAAAATTCACATTATTGAGCCTCTGGATGTTCTTGATTTCCATAATTTCCTGTCACGATCCTATTTGATCCTGACTGACAGCGGCGGGATTCAGGAAGAAGCTCCTTCTCTGGGAAAGCCCGTACTCGTTATGCGGGATACGACAGAGCGTCCGGAAGGAATCGCGGCGGGGACCTTAAAGCTTGTAGGGACGAATGAAGATACCATTTATCAGGAATTCCGGCGTTTATTAAGTGACGAAACGGCCTATGCCGAAATGAGCCAGGCAAATAATCCCTATGGTGATGGATTCGCCTGCAGGAGAATTGCGGATATTTTGGTCGAACACTTATAGAGAACAAACTAATTGGAGGCAAAAGTGAAACTGTTAAAAGAACTATATGCATATCGCGAAATGATCATCAGTTTAGTGCGGAAAGATCTAAGAGGACGGTATAAGGGCTCAGTATTGGGATTCCTTTGGACATTTATCAATCCGCTGCTGCAATTGATGGTATACACGATTGTTTTTTCTGTTATTTTGAGAGCTGGAATAGACAAATTTTACCTATTTTTATTTGTTGCATTAGTTCCATGGATTTTCTTTAGTTCGGCCGTTACCGGTGGGGCCACCTCGATCTTAAGTCAACAGGACATGGTAAAGAAAATTTATTTTCCGAGGCAGGTACTGCCAATTTCCTATGTTACCAGTTCCTTTGTAAATATGCTGCTGTGCTTTCTGGTCATCTTTGGAGTTTTGATCGTCACAGGCTATGGCATTAATTTCGTGGCATTGCTTTATCTTCCGATTGTAATGATTGTGGAATATATTCTGGCAATGGGAATCGGCTTGCTTTCCGCAGCGCTGACTGTATATTTTAGAGATTTGGAATATATTTTAGGGATTGTAACGATGGCGTGGATGTATCTTACGCCGATTATGTATTCAGTCGATATGGTACCAGAAAAATTTGTGCCTATCTTTAATTTAAATCCGATGACACCTATTATCGTTGTTTACAGGGATATTTTATACTATAAAACTATTCCACAGATTTCAACGCTTTTACATGCATTTGTATTGGGACTTATTGTTCTTTTATTAGGCAGTATTGTTTTTTCAAAATTGCAGAGGAATTTCGTGGAGGAATTATAAAGTGAAACAGGATAATGTTATAGAAGTCAAAAATGTAAAAAAGAAATTTAAGGTTTTTTATGATAAAGGAACTAGCTTAAAAGAGAAACTACTGTTTCAAAAAAGAAATCATTATGAAGAACGCTGGGTATTAAAAGGGATTAATCTTGAAATAAAGAAAGGAGAAGCTGTCGGCCTTATTGGTAAAAATGGCTGTGGAAAAAGTACTACACTAAAGTTAATTAGTCGTATTATGTATCCTACAGAAGGAACAATTGAAGTAAAGGGACGAGTTTCCAGTCTGTTAGAACTTGGTGCAGGGTTTCATCCGGATATGAGCGGACGTGAGAATATTTATACTAATGCATCTATTTTTGGATTAACTAGAAAAGAAATTAATGATAGGCTTGATGATATTATTGCCTTCTCTGAATTGGAAGAATTTATTGATAATCCAGTAAGAACTTACTCTTCTGGAATGTATATGCGCTTAGCATTTTCCGTTGCAATTAATGTTGATGCTGATATCCTACTAATTGATGAAATTTTGGCAGTTGGTGATGTCAGTTTCCAAACAAAATGTTTTGAAAAGTTAAAATCCATTAAAGCATCAGGAACTACAATTGTTATTGTTTCCCATTCTCCTGGGCAAATTGAGCAAATCTGTGATAGAGCAATCTGGATTGAAGATGGTTTAATCAAAGAAAACGGTATACCTAAATTTGTAGGTGAACATTATCTCGTAGCAATGGAAGAGAAACGTTTAGATAAGATTGAACAAGAATTTCAAGAGCAACAATCAAATCCGGAAAAACAAGAACAGCCATTTACAGAGCGGCAAATGCCTGCATTTTGTATCGATCAGGCAACACGCCACGGAAATAAAAAAGCAATTATAACTGATTGTCGTGTGACAGATTCAGCTGGAAAGAAATGTAAAGTATTTAAAAATGGGCAGCCATTAATTGTAGAAGTTTCTATTAAGTCACAAATACCCGATTTAGAGGTGGATTTAGCGGTTAGTATCTCACGCGATGACGGACTCTATTGCTATGGACACACAATATACCGCGAAAAAAACTATTTGATCAATCTAAATCAACAATGTAATATAAAATTTACCATTACAGATTTGATCTTATTAACTGGTAAATATTTTATTAACTTAGGGGTTTATTCAAGTGAATCAGAAGAATATGATGTAATTTGGAGCGTTACTGATTTTCAGGTGATGTCTCCGCAGGATGGGGAGGTTGGAATTTTTAGAATTCCACATCAGTGGTCTTATTAAATCGAGAATAAAAATAGGGAGAATTTTTATGGACAGACTTGTGCCAAATATTGAGGTGTGGGATAAAGTTGCTGACACCTATCATATTGAAATTGAAAAAGGAGAATATCAGATCGCAGAAGAGGTGGAAACACTTTTAAACGCGATGGGAATTGAACCAGGGGCTTCTCTCATTGAACTTGGTTCCGGCAGCGGTCATTTGTCGGCTTGTTTGGCTATGAGAGGGTACAAAACTGCTCTTTTTGATTTTAGTCCAGTTGCTCTTGAAAAAGCGAAGCAGACTTATGAGCGTTATGGATTACAGGGAGAATTCATTCAAGGGGATTTAATGGGCGAAAATATTCCCGAAAAGCAGTATGATGTCGCTTGGAATAGTGGTGTTATGGAGCATTTTGGAGACATTGAATTACAAAAGGCCTTTCGAAATGCTGCTAATTTTTCTATCAAAGGAATTCTAATAATTGTGCCTAATCCGAAGAGTATTTCTTATAATCTAATGCGAGCACGCTTGATGAGCGATAAACGATGGATTTATGGTACTGAGTATTTGAGAGACGATTATGAAAAAATACTCCAGGGAATCGGATTCGCTACAGTCGAGACAACATATTTACTAACTTCCGAAATATCTTCAGCCCATATGTACACTGCAGTACAACAAGCTAGTAATATTGACCAGCTCTATAAAACACTTATGGATAGACATATGCTTCCTGATTCAGAAGGATATCTTGTAGCGTATAGCGCTTTTAAGGAACAGTATAAAAAACCGGAGAATTTCCAGAAATGGTATACTGGTAATACTGAAAGTAAAACAAAGATATTTGATATATCTTCTGAGAATTTTGGATTAAAAACTGAAAACGAAAAGTTACGCAATTCCATTGATGCAGATAAAAAAGAGATACAAAATTTATCACGTGAATTATCTGATTTGAAAACAGAAAACTATAATGTAATAGCAAAATTAAACGAGATAGAAAACAATCATATGTCTTTGGAACTCCTTAACGCAGAAAAAGAAAAAGAAATAACAAAACTGTTAGATGATGTTGCTACTGGGTTATATGAGAATAAAAATCTTGAGAAAAAACAGATGGAATTGGAGTCATTGCTTCAATCGGAAAAAGCACAAAACAGTCAGCTAAAAAAAAGGATTCAGGCTCTTTCGGAAGAACTCGATACTACTATACAATCAATTAATCGTGATTATACTAAACGAATTACAGATGCTATCATTATTACACAAAATACAAGAGTTTATAAGGTAGGGTTACTGGTTCGACGGTTTGTGATTCAGTGCTTTAAAACAGGAGAAATGTATGACTTCTTTAAATATCTAATATGTAAATTAATTCACAAAAAAGGAAAAACCAGATTACTAAAGGAATTTGATTATTTAGAAAATGCTAAAGAGTTGCTGTTGACAGGACCTGCATTATCAAATTCTTATAATTCTAATCGAGAGAATGTTCATACATATCCCAAACATACAAGAGCCGTAGTGATTTTTGCTTCAGTTCCTTTCTGGGATGTTGGTGGTGGGCAACGTTCTGCTCAATTAGCTAAAACATTTAATAGTCTGGGGTATTCTGTACACTACTTTTATGGATTTCCGTGTTCAGAAGTAGGAATTCCTGAGATGTTTGTCCCCACAACAACACATGAATCAATTGATCATATAGGTCTAGATTGGTTTAAAACATTATTGAAGAAAGATACTTTAGTTATTTTTGAGATTCCTTATGATAAGTTTAAACCATATTTAGACATTGCAAAAAAAATTGGGTGTAAAACAGTATATGAGCACATTGATAATTGGGATTCCTCTCTTGGAAGCTTATTTTATAATAAGAAAACTTTTAAATCTTTTGTCGATGAGGCAGATTTAATTACCGTAACAGCCAAGCTTTTAGGAGAAAAAATCAAGGAACTTACAGATCATGAGTATCTATATCTTCCCAATGCCGTTAACTCTGAAATATTTGAGCCCACAAAGACCTACCAATGTCCGAATGATTTGAAAAGGGGAAAAAATAAAACCTTATTGTACTTTGGATCTTTATGGGGGGATTGGTTTGATTGGGATAAGATAAATTATATCTCAAAAAAGTGTTCGGACTGTGAGATCAATTTAATTGGTGATTATTCAGCTATTATGGATAAGGCAAATAATTCAAATTCCAATATTCATTTTTTAGGTTTGAAAAAGCAAACCGAATTGCCTGCATACCTGGCTTACTCAGACATCGCGCTATTGCCATTTAAAAATTGTGATATTGGTAAATATGTTTCACCATTAAAAATTTTTGAGTATATAGCGATGAATAAAAAAGTACTATCCACACCATTAGATGATATCCGAAATTACCCCAATGTATATTGTTCTGATTCGGTGGAAGAATGGGTAGAAATTATTAAAAGAGATGACATATTAGCCGATAGCAGTAGTTTCAATTCACAAAACAACTGGTTTGCTCGCTGCAGTAAGCTATTAGAATGCTGTAACCTTTCTAATATATTGCCTCCTCCAATTTCCGTTGTGGTTTTGAACTATAATAATAAGAAGGTTATTGGAAGATGTATTGATACTTTATTATCACATAATAAGAGATATGGCTATGAAATAATTGTCGTGGATAATGGCAGCAAAGATGGTTCATATGAGTTTTTGCAAGAAAATTATAAAGATCGTATTGTTTTGCTACAAAATACACAAAATGGTTGCTCCTCAGGGAGAAACTTAGGTGTTAAGCATGCGCATGGCGAATATCTCTGTTTCCTTGATAGTGATCAATGGGTAATTAGTGATTATTGGTTAGATAGTGCCATCGAGATACTAGTCCAGAATATTTATCTTGGTGCAGTGAGTTGGAATGCAGGTTGGTTTACTCCAGGTCAATCAATAGGGCCCATTGTAGATTATCTTCCGAATAGAGCAGTCAATCGTGCAGATGAATGGTTTAGAACAGATGTTGCCTACCTAGCTACTAGTGGCTTGTTAATGAAAACATCACTTTTTAACAAAATTGGTGGATTTGATGAGTTTTATGATCCTACCTGTTTTGAGGATACGGATCTATCGCTAAAAATTCGACATGAAGGTTTTGATATTGCCTACTCGCCCTACATGGCAATTATGCATTTACCGCATCAGACTACTAATTCGGGAAGTGCGCAACATACTCAGTTAATGAAGCGAAATGGAGATTACTTTATGGAAAAATGGTCCAAATTGAATCCTATTTTATTGGAATACTATTTATAAAATAAATATGGCAGCTATAGGAGGACCTAACAGTAAGCTGTATTAAGGTCCTCTTCCCATTTAGCAGTATCCATTATAAGGAAAAAATTATGTTAAAATATAAAATAAAAAATCATGTCATTGCATTACTTGCAGCCATAGCTTTAACTATTACTCTTATTTGCACAATCTTTGCTCCTTATTATTCTACGACCTCCGATTCTGTAATAGAAATTCTACCGTCTAATTATAAGAATGCAGCCTCCTCTGCGTTTGAGACAAGAATTGCATCTATAGAAATAGATGGAGAACCTGTGGATTTTGATCTGTCACGAGAAGAACCTTGGAAACTTTTTAATAATTTTCTTACACACTATGATCCTTCCGATTCAACCCCCTATATGATAAATATGGGGAAGGCTGAATTGTGTACAATAACGTTTATTAAAAAGAATGATTCTGGTATCATAACACTTATTGTAAATAATACTCGGGAAGATATTGACTTATATTCGGAAAATCAGTGGGAAACATATACTTGGACTTATAAAAATCCCTATACTTTTACATTCTTTGAAAATTATTTCTTTACCCTTGTACTTTATTTCTTTGTATTTGTTATGTTGGAAGTCCTATTACGATATAAAAAAATCATTCTATATAGAATATATAAATTGTTTCCGAATAGAAAAGTATTGATTTTTAGCACTTTACTGGCAATTTCTTTAGTCTCTATTCTATCTCTTTTTCTATATTATGCAAAAAATTATACGATAACAATAGTAGGAGAATTTTATGGAAATAGCATTCAGGATATATACTGGGATAACGATAAAATGGATGAATATCCGTTTTCCGGAGGAGAGAATATCGGAACACTAAAATCCAAACGTCTTGGGACAATTGATGAGGTACAGGTTTTAGTTCCCCAAAAGGCATCTTCTAAACTAAGAATCGATTTTTTATTTGAAGATAATGAGAAATCGCAAGTTTTAATTAAACAAGTTTTAATGCAGAACTTTTATCATCAATACATTGTCAACTTTAATGAATTATATCATCTTTTTTACGCTGCGAACGGTGCGAAAATAGAGTTAGCGGATAACGGAATCATCATTAATTATGACTTAAGCAATAGCAGGGATCAAATCCCCCACATATATACTCATAATTTTTACTATCATGAGGCGAATAAGAATTATACAGTATGCGCATATATAAAGATAATATTAAGTGCAGTTATCTTCATTATAATATTTTATTCTCTTTTATCATTTTTTCATTACAGTAAAAATAAAAAATTACGTTTTCAAATATTGCTACAGTTAATAAATCTTTTTTTATTTAGCTTATTGTTTCATTTCTTCATGATTATAATCATGCAGTCCGATTTCCAACAGGCAATTGTTTGGATTCATGAACACCTTATAGCATTTTTACAGGGTGGTTTTATATTATGCTTAATTACATTATGTGTTTGGGCCGTAATTAGAAACAGCACAATAGCTGCGACTTTTACTGGTATACTGTCATTTGTGATAAGTATAATAAATCAGTATAAAATGCAATATCAGGGTAAACCCTTGGCCCCTTGGGACTATCTTAAAATTAACGAAGTAAAAAGTATTTCGTCCGGACTAAGGCTGGAAATAAGCAATATTATGATACTGACTGCAATGTTGATAATTATTTGTATCATAATGAATATATTTTGGCCTAAAATAAGAATTACTAATAAACGTGTTAAATATGTGCTGTCAATTTTCCTCCTTATTTTTACTGGTATTTCTGGATCTATGTATATTTACAAAACATTTTGGAATCCAGATTTAAAAGAAATTCAATGGGATCAGGAAGACTATTACAAGGAGAATGGTTTAATTAACTCTTTTTTAGCCAACTGCAGATATATTGCTATTGAAAAACCAGCAGGCTATTGTGAAGAGACAGTATATCAAATATGTAATGAACTAGAAAAAGATGCTATCATTAAAAAAATGCCACAAGCTATAGATCAACCGGATATTATTGTAATTATGAGTGAAGGTTTTTGGGATATAACTAATTTGAAGGGAATTACTTTTGAAGAAGAAGTTTTACCAAATCTGAAAGCCTTGAAAAACGAATCACTTTACGGATATACAATGGTGCCTGTTTTTGGAGGGGGAACATCAAATACCGAATGGGAAGTTTTAACAGGATTTTCGAAGAACTACCTCCCGTCAGAATCAACCCCGTATCAACAATATATTAATGGTCCCTCTTTTTCGGTGGCAAGTTATTTGAAAAAACAAGGTTACGATACACTGGCGATGCATCCACATTTTCCAGAAAATTGGAATCGCAATACTGCTTACCCATATTTAGGATTTGATCAGTTTTTATCACTTAATGATTTTACCAATCCTTTAAAGGAAAGGAATTTAGTATCTGATTATACTGTAACCAATAAAATAATATCGGAGTATAAAAAGTACAAAAGCCTTTCAAATCATCCGCTTTTTACATTTGTTGTAACTGTTCAAAATCATGTATCCTATGATCATAATAATTATACAACGCAAGATCAGATAAAATTTTCAGCTCCATTTCTTTCTGAAGATATAATTAATGATATAAAAGACTTTGCTACAGGAATTCACCATTCCGATGATGCCTTAGGTAAATTAATTGATTACTTTAAAAATGTCAATAATAAAGTAATTATTGTTTTTTTTGGTGATCACATGACAACTTTAGGCGATAGTACTTTTAAAGTATTTGAAGAAACGGGGTATATAAGCAATAGCTCTACGAACTCAGATGAGTATTACAAAACGATGTTAACTCCATTATTAATTTGGAGTAACTATGATAGTGAAAGTAAAGATATTGGAATCCGAAGTTCGTTTCAAATTATGCCAACAGTATTCCAGAAGTATTTGTTAACAATGCCTGCTTATTACGAGCTATTATGTGAAATCCAAAAATATTCAAATGGTTTTACAAACGGTATAGTTTTGGATCAAGAGTCCCAAGTTTCCTCTTCCTTAACCCAAACACAAGAAGAGTTATATCGGATTCAAGAGCTGTTACAATATGATATGATGTTTGGTGATCAGTATAGCAAAGAAAAAATGTTTGAGTAAGGTTTGAATACGTTTGTGAGACAGGGAATAGCAGAATTTGTTCTGATATTCCCTCTCTGTTTGTTTCTATTCTCGGTGTTTTAATTAATTTCATTGTAAACGTCAATTTTAGGTGCTGACAATTTTTTAATAAGTATACGGTAAACCATGAGTACTGGTCCATTTTTGAATGCCATTTTCTGCGGTCAGGTTTACATATTCGTTGTTTTAGATTTGCTCCGACAGATCTCCGGTAACTGATCGGACCATGGAAGCAGTTCTTCAATAAAGCTGTAATCCGTATCATCCTGATGGACCTTCAATACTGTCAGGATGTGGGTCAGATAACGGAACGGATTCAGGTTGTTCGCCTTTGCTGTTTACGTTATGCTGTAGATGATCGCACTGGATTTCGCGCCATCCATACTATCGATCAGCTTCTATGCATGTTTGTGCAGGCAGACGCTGCGGAGAACTCCTTCTGTTTCGTTGTTATCTAGCGGATCTTTATCGTCATTCAGGAACACGTTCAGTGCTTCTTTCTGCTTGTTACAGTAGTTGATTCCTTCCAGTGTTCTTCCCTTGGAAAGACGTCCAGAAGACTGAATCTCTTTTGCCTACGCAAAGAAAGCCGCTGTCAGAGGTTTAACCGTCATCTGCCGACACAGACAGCCACGTGATGCTCTTCGACTGTGTACACGGCTGGCTGTACACACACTCTTTTTTAGACTTCATCTAGAAGCTGTTTCCATCCGTTGTCTCCGAAGAGTTCCCACAGTTTTTTCTCCGGGAGGGTATGAGAGGTCACTTCAGCTGGGAGATCCTTTAGATCTTCTTCGCGTTTTCCTTTCCGTTTCCGGCATCTGACCTGGATCACATCCTCTTCGGTGGACTCAACAACATAAAGCGTTTCTGTCAGAGCTTCCGCTTCGTTAAAGATGAGTTCCAGCTCAATCTGGCCTGCATTGACATCCAGTTTTTCAAAAGAACGTCCATAGTGTTTATTGTTAGCGTCAGCGATCTGGTCGATTAGGAGCTTCATGTTTGCATTTAGCTGGCTCAGCTAATCCTGCATGGACAGGATCACTGCCACGAGTGTTTCTTTGCTGAAGCGGTTCAGTTCGTCAGGCGAATAACTCGTTGACATATTCGGTGCTCCTTTTGTTTTACTGCAGCTATTGTACCGCAAAACGAAAGAAAAAGCGAGCCGCGCAAAAAAAGGCCTCGTCATTCTCACCATAGGATAAATACTCTGAAAAGCCGAAAAAACTAAGAGTTTTTCAGCTTTTCAGAATACTTATCCACGCAGTAGCCTGCTGCAGGCAGGTACTCCATAATTAAATGAATGTAATAAAGCCTGGTTGTGGATAACTACCGATTCGCGCGAGGCTGTGAAGGTGGAAAGATTTTTTGTTTTCTCCGTTTTGCACAATGCTTTACAGAAGATCCTGTGGCTGCGCTTCTTGGATCGGATGTCTGGAGACATTCTCCAGCCCCTGCATCAATGCCTAGTATTGTTCCAGCGTGATCTCCATCGCCTCTTCTTTTATACGGGGCCAGCTGAAACCGCCAAGCTCCAGCCTTTTGAAAAGGAGAAGAAATTCATCTCCTTCCCATACGAGCCCTTTTATGCGGTCACTGCGTCTACCACAGAAGAGAAAAAAATATCCTTTTCATACGGATCCAGCTGGAAGTTAAATTTCACAATGGAAGCCAGACCATCGATCCCGCGCCGTAAATCTGAAATCCGGCAACGATATAAATCTTTTGGATTCCGACTGCATTATTCAGCATTTAGGATCCCTCCGATCCGGGAAAGGAGTGCATCCGAAGCGGAATTCGATATTTCCAGGACAATCTCCCCTTTTCGGGTCACGAGATCCGGATGGAACACCGGATTCGCGCTCCGGGGAGATGATGGAAGTTTGATTTCGGTAAAAGAGACCGTCCCCTGAGTTACTGGCACCAGCGACTGATGTGATCCGGCAGTTGCCGGTAATGATGAAGTTTTGGAATTCTCGAAAACCTCCTTGCGCAGGATCCTTTGCCAGTATAATAACTGCTTTTCTGAGATCCCATTGGCTCTGCACCAGGCAGTTTTGGACATTCTGCTGTTTATGCATTCATTCAGGATTTTGGTCCTGTGCTCTGCACGGATCTGATGTGTGATCTTATCCATAAGATAACTCCTAAAAAAACTTGTAGTTTTCTGGAGTTATTATCTCCTGGATAAATAAAACTAGCACGGTACTAATTATTTACTGTATACGCTGGTACACCTTCCGTGTACGTGGTCTCTTTACCCGGAAAGGTGTTTCAGTTTTGGCCGTGCAGATGGTTCACAGTGGTTGGAATCTACAAAACTACACAATTTTACTTCTTGAATTAATCTTTAGTACTCTGTGTTTTCGCAATAAAATATTTTTTTACTTGTTTTTCAATAATATCTCTTTTAACATCAGATAATTCTGATATATTTTTACCATCTGTATCCAAATATTTTCCTTCAACTTCAAAAACAGTATCATATGTATTATTATTTTGTTTTTGGACAAATAAACTTTCTCCCAAAAAATAATTAGGCGCAGATATGTCCAAATAATCTAATACTGTTGGTGCAAAATCCAAACTGTTTCGTCCATCGGCATCAATCGTCTCTGGCGTTATTCCTTTATAATAGATTAAAAATGGAATTTGGTCTAACATAGTATTATATCTGATATTTTCAGGAAATGAATTCACATAGTCATTATCTGCATATGTAGCATGATCTGTGGTAAAAATTATTATAGTATCATTTGACAGACTACTGGCATTAAATTTATTGATAAACTCACCAAACTGATAATCCAAATCATAAAATTTGTTTAACAGCCTATCTGAGCCATTACCATAAATCTGATCCTTCGAATCAAAACTTGCGTGTGTTCCTAAAGTATATATAGCAACCAAAAAAGGATTTTCCGAATCAGCTTTTTGAGCTATAGTATCAAATAATAATTCATATGCCTCTTTATCAGAAAGTGAATCAGCAATACCACTATGTGGCATTGCTGCATTTCCTATTATTTCACTAAAGCCAAAACTGTTCAAATATTCCGTAAACTGTGTATTAATTGGCTCCGTATTAATAAATGCTGTACTATACTGAAGTCCATTAAAAATATCAGGTATTGAAATCAAAGTATTCGTATCAAGATTATTAAACTGATATCCGGAGTATAACTGCCCACTAAGTCCCCTGTATGTTGCAAATGTATGATTATAATAACCAATAAAATTTAACGATTTGCTTTGTAAATCAGATATATTTGGCATAATATTACGCTTATCATCAATAATATTTTGAGATAAACCCTCTGTAAAAATTAGAATGAGATTTGGCCGTTCAGCAATACCTGAGCATTTTTTACGGTAATCATTAATGCCCCCCTTCAAAAATTCTGTTGTCAAATTTTCTTCACTTATAAGACTGTTTTGCAATTTTGTTTGTGTATATTTTTGAATGCCTAAATCATATGTTGCAAACAATGGAGAAAACATATTTCCGTAAAGAAGTGTCGCAAAAAGTTCTACTGCCAATCCGCAAGATAAAGTTTTCAAAGCCCATTCATTATCATGATATTTAATTCTTTGAATCGGAATAAAAGAAAAAAACAAGACTAATATGATACCTATTCCATATGACCATGCTTTGCCTGAAAGATCCTTAAGTGAAGCGATGTTGGTTAGCATAACTAATAAAATGTAATTATTTCCAAAGAAGAGTACAGCCATTTGCATATTGTAGATTAAAACTAGAATATCATTAAGTACTATTCCCAATATACGCTTTTTCTTTAATAGCAAATCTGATAGTGATACTATAATCATTAACTCCATCAAACTAATAAGGGCATATTTGATATTATTTGTTGTCCTGATTGTAATTATAGTAATAAAAACGGAAAATGTGTATTTCAAGATTGTTCGATATATTTTCATAAGATTACCATAGTGCTTTTTATCTGTATTTTGCATATATTTTCCTCTTGTCTGTTAATTAATATAGCATTGTATAAATAACTGTGAATTGTACGGTTTAGTGGTGCCTGTATAAATCCTTCTAAAAGAATAGCAGTAAAGTAATATTGTCTAATAATCTTCCGTTTATTTTCCGAAAATTATACTATTGATAAGCAGTTCTTCTGCTTCAGAAGTTTGTAGTTGATAATTCCAAACCATATTTAGATCTAGTTCATCCACAATGTATACTTTGGGGATAAGCCATGTAAATTCACATTCCCTCCAATGTTGCCTGGACTCTCTTTTTTAATTATACTTTTGATCTGATATGCCAATATCTAAACCAAGGACATCTATCACCTGCTTTTTTGTAAAATATGTGTTAATATATTCTGGACTTTTCGACATCATATTTTGTAGTACATCTTCATCGTTGTACAGTCGAATAATAGTGTCAGCCATGGATTTGTCAGCCGCAGCAACTACAAAAACGCCTTCCAATGTACTGATCCCTTCTGCACCAACAGGCGTAGTGATAAGTGGACATTGCTCATAGATGCTTTCTATAACTTTTCCTTTGACACCAGCTCCATAGCGCAGAGGCACTACAACCAGACGGCAGGACTGGTATAAAGAATGGAGTTCTTCATCGCTGACAAAACCTTTAATCACAATATTATTGCTTTGTAAATTCATAATTTCCTGTGGTGGTTTAGATCCGACAATATACCAAATAATATCTGGATAACTAATCAAAATGTGTGGAAATATCTCATTGGCGAACCAAAGCACTGCATCTATATTGGGCGGATGGCCAAAACCGCCTACAAACAAAAGGTTTTTTTTCTTCTTGATATTCGGACATTTCTTTGTCTCCATCTTTTCATAAATGTAAATAGGAATAGAACGTATAACCTTTTCAGGAAAGGCCTGTTCCAAAACTGTTTTTTCATAAGTACTGGGTACATAAATAATATCTGATTTTTCTATTAACTGATACTCAAGAATTTTCCAGTGTTCGGAGGATTTTAAAAGTTCTTCGTTTCCCGTTACTTCGTATTCTCTTCGTTCACGTAAATAGTGTAAATCATGGCCATAATAGATTAGCTTTCCATTCCCATATTGCTTTAGTAGGTCGATATAACGCACTGCAATATGAGGACGATTTACATAAAAATAATCAAAAAAATGAGCATTTTCTTGAATCCATTCTTTCCAGTATTTAAAATAATAATTTCCATATAACACTTCAACGCCCAGTTGCTCCAGTTGCGCGGTATAAGGCTGATACGGATAATAATCCGCTGGCAAAAAAGTCACCTTTAAGCCCGATTCTATAAAAATTTTAGTATACATAAAGACATTTCTGGCGCCTGCATCCTTATCGTATTGGGGAACCATATGATCAATAACTAAAATTCGCTTTTTTAGCTGGCTGCGGTCGCGCGCAAGAAAAACGTCTTCTCCATTTGGTTTATGATTCTTTTCTAGTTCATTCTTCCATTTTTCATAGAACTTACTCTGGTTAATACGTTGGTAAGCTTTTAAGCCCTCAGAAATCGATATTCCATTAGATAAACCTTCATAGTGAATTACTACGGATAATGGCTGACAACATACTTTATAGCCTGCTTTGCGTACCATAAAGGCAAGGTCACTATCTTCGCAATAAGCAGGAGTAAATCGTTCATCAAATCCTCCTAATTGCTTCCACAAGGTGGTTCTGATCATAATAGAAGCACCTGATATGTAGTCACATTCTTTGACGTAACAAAATTCAGGCAATGCAGGGTTACTGCCATTTCCATAATTCCATGCGCTTCCATCTTTCCATAAGATTCCTCCGGCTTCCTGCAGCCTTCCGTCTGGATAGACAAGTTTTGATCCTGTCATACCAATATCAGGATTTTCTCTCATTAAACGAACCATAGGAATTAACCAATCAGCCTGAACCTGTGTATCATTGTTTAAAAAAAGAATATATTGGCCACGGGCAAAAGAAGACGCGTAATTACAATTTTTAAGAAAACCATAGTTTTTCGGTGTACGGATAATTCGTATATTTTTTACGACATCATTCACCTGGAGCGTAAGATCATCAGAACAATCATCTGCTAAAATAACTTCATAATCTACTTCCGACGAATTCTCCATAATTGATGCAAGGCATATATATGTATAAGAAAACTGGTTATATACCGGAATAATGATACTAACAACTGGAGTTGCTGATGACGGAAATGAAAGAACAGGGAAGTCTGTAATCTGGGTACTGTTAATTATTTTTTTTAACTTTACTTCCAGTCTTAAATCAGCTCCCATAAGCAGCCTTTCATCCAGAATCTGAGATACTTTTGTTATACCACCACGGTTAAAATAATAAAGTACACGTTTTAATTTCTGTAGCCGAAAATAGTACACCAATTGGCGTGGATGGTTTAAAAGCTGTAAAACCATTTTTAGGAATACTCGCCGTCTGCTATTGTAAGGCACAAATACAGCCAAAGCTTTTTTCCAGAATTTTAAATTACCATCATTTGAAGACATGTCACTACTCCTATCGGTTATAATCAAATAAAAGATTTCTCGGGCCAAATATTAAACGCTTTCCAGTCAATACTATTTTATACACTCCCGATGGCAGCCATTTTTTCAAACGTAGTTTTATCTGTAATTTTAATGATGTTAATGGATATAATCGGGCTATTTCTTCATCTCTCTGGCGTATTTTTTCATACAGGGTGCAAAGTGTATCCTCAGCCACACCAACACTTCTGCTACTTTTGAAATTTTCAATATATTCATTAAAATAAGAGGACGAAACTTCAGGAAATTTACTGCTTCCCATTATGCTGTTCAGATAAAATCGAAAGTTTGCCAATTCTAAAGAAGCATATTCAGCATTATAAATAAGCCCTGTACAATAACCGGCATCTTGAGCCATAAATTGAGTTAATCGGTTAAAAACATCTGCTTCGTCGGGTATATGAGTATTATCTGTCAAAAGAGAGGAGAGCAGTTTGTCTAGGATAATCCGTTTACAGCAAAATGCGCCACTGGCTGAGATAATTTGTTTGTTCTGTTCAATATTACATTTCAAATGAACTGCTTCGGACATTTCCTTTACTTTTTCATAATAGCCACTCCAACTATTTTCGTAGAAATGAAAATAGTTATGATGAATCGGCATGGGGGCTTCTAAAAGCCCAAGGGAGGGATCAGACTCAAATTCCTGAATAATGTTTTGAACAAATTCCCTGGTTTTTAGTATGTTTTCTAGGTAATTATATAGAATGGACTGATAGACAGTATCAGGTTTATCTCTCCAATAGCAAACTGCATCATGAACAAATAATATATATTTATAATTCTCCCATCCAGGAACCTCCTTCAGGCACAGATAACTTTCTGCCCTGCTGACTACAAAATGTATCTGATCCGTATTTAATCCCTGATCTTTGACAGACGCTTTTATATTTTCAGCTAAGTCTTCAGACATTATAATGTAAGTGTCAATATACTGATAGATGGAAGCGATGTATTTTGTAATCTCCAAGCAGCTTTTTATTGAATGGCACAAAAGAAAAATCCCAACTTCTTTTAAAATATTTACTTCGGACACTGAATAATTATAGGGTAGAATATAGTTTAAATGCAACGAATTGTAGATATCGTAAACATTATAGTTGGAAAGCAAATCGCCATAGATCAACTTGGAGGGGTAGTCTGTATGCTGATCTACATAATTTAATGCTAATTTCATGTCTTCACCGCCATTCATGTAGAGAAGTTCATGACGAGGCAGAGAAAATGGTTTTCGCTTCAAGAAAGGCGTATGCATTTCCTGCAGCATTAGGTTAGCCGAATATCCGTAGAAATTATAGTTTTTCCTTAGATCAGACGAGCGATAGGGCTCTGAGTCACTATATATATCCCATTTAAAGCCCAATTTTTCAAAATAGTTCGTGAATACGAATTCATGCTTGCTGACTACATCCCAAAAGTTGTTAATACTGTCATCATACCGCTTCCAATAAAACCAGAAATCATTGGAATTTAATAATGATTTACGAAAAACCCAGAACCACGATTGTATGTGATCCGGAATATATCCACATGACATAGTACCTGTGCTATCTTCAGACTGATATCCGGCCAATATTCCCCAAAAGTCAATATCCCTAGAATTCATAGAAGTGAAAATTTTATCAAAGGAGATAAATGGGCCGTAAATAGTATCGTTGAATAAAATAACCTCATCATATTCGCGGCATACGTCCATGCCGCAATAATATAAAAGTGCTTTTTTATAGGCTGCGGCATCTAGACCAGTATTTTCGCGGATAAATATATTTTCTGTATATTTTTTAAATGATTTTTGTGTTTTATATGTTAATTCACAATTGGATACTAAAAAAAGTTCAGAAAGATATGGCCTGATTGAAGCTAACAGATAATCCACGTATTCTTCGGCCTTACCGGCTTTGTTATAAAAAACAAAGATTCCCAACCTTTTAATATCTGGTACAGCTAAAACGCTCATAACTTAACAAGTCCTCTCTTTACCATAATTTCTCCTAAAGTAACCGTAGTCTCATCCTTAGAAATACGCGGCAACGGAAATTCGAATTCACGAGCATTTTTAAAGACATTATAGTTATAAAAAAAATCGTATTTTATTAAATTAAACGGTTCAAAGGCTTCCACTGGGCTCAGTTTAAAGTACTCTCTATCTCTGATAACCGCCTGATTATAAAGACGGGCAAACTCCATAATTCCTTGCTGCATTATATGAACTTGTTCTTTATCAGATGTATTATGCCCATATACAAATGTGATCTCATTATCTTCTGTAAGGGAGTATCTTAACAGTGTTGCGGCAGATGAAGTAAACAGGGCCTCCATCATCATGGCACAGGTGGTTCCCTCTTCCGTATCGGTGATAATTCTCATATCCCTATTATGTGAATATGAGAATAGATACGGTATAAGAATAGATGAAGATACGTAAGCGTTTGTTGTAGGATTACTGGATGATGCGACGTATGTCCCTCTTATGTCACACAGTGGACTGACATATTTATTGATAAACTGGCGCATAAAGACAAATATAGTTCCTCCCCAGCCCAGATCTGCGATACATACTTTTTGGGCATTTCCGATTGCTGCTGAGAAATACATAATTGCTGCTTCCTTTGCGTTGCTAAAGTATTGTGCAATTTTGACCTTATTATCATAAATAAATGTTCTTATAATCTCATAGTTCTCATTAGTCAGCATAGCAGTTTTTTCAATATTCAAAACAGTAAGGTTTTCCACAAGAAAAGATAAGCCAGTCTCTTCTAAAGACTGCTGGATTGTCTGATTTCCTAAATTTGCTCTGTTTTTAAAAAAATACTGAATAAATTCTTCTGGACTGTCTTCAAAAATTACTTGATACATTGCGAAACGTGAGGTGACTATATAATCGTTGTCAATTTTTTTATAAAAGGAATTGTATACCTTTGATATAATATCGCAGTCCCTTGCTAAAAAAAGTATTTTTTCTGTCTGTGTATTTTCGCAATATTCATTTAGCCATTCACAAAAACCACAGTTTAAAATACCGCCATAGATAAATCCATGCTCATAGTCTTTTGAATACACATGCATACCGTTATGAAGGTGACAATTAACTATGCCTTTATATAAAGAAGCCGTTAAGGAAACAAAATTATCTGGTCGGCAGGGATTACCTATTTTGTTACAGTTCTGGTAATAAAATGTGTCCAGCCCGGCCTGTTTTGTCCCCTCTATATCGCTTTGATAGTTATCCCCTATGTGAATAATATGCTTTCCCGGAAAAAGTGTTTTAACAACAGCCTGAAGTTTGCCTCCACCTTTCCCGCATTCGTATTCACATGAAACATAACCCCCTTGAAATGTTTCAAATCCACAGTGTTTTAACATTCGCAGAATATAATCCTTAGGCCAGTACATATCAGATGTAAAAATAATTGGTTTAGACTCTTTAAATTGTTTATAGCAAGATAACATATAGGGATTAGCATATAAATAATCGAGTTCTGTCTGAAATTCCAACTCCATTGTTTTTTCTATATCTATAGATAAATATTTTCCCAGCACCATATAGATATCAAAAATATTGACCTCACTATTTTTCTTTACTGTTTTTAAGCGTGCCTCACGCTCCGCTTCAATTCTCATTTTTTTAAAATTCAAAATACCGAGTCTTAATCCAACAATTGAAAAAATGTCCGTTGGATCACTGACCTGGCGAAAAAGCAAAGTGTCAAATACATCAAATGAAATTACATCATAGCTGGATAACATCCGGACAAATTCATCTAAAGCCAGCCGGTTAGCGAGCAACGATTCTGGGCATGGTCTCACTTTAGATGGTTGTATCTGTATATCTGTTATTTCCTTATTATTAAATTTAAATTTATCATAATCAGGTGTACCTGTTATAATATCTTTTATTCTTCTAATTGGTTTTGTTATTTTCCAACAGGTAGCGTTTTTAATACTATTGTATTTTTCTTCAAAGTATTGAGCCTGTTGCTCAGATGATCTCAACGCCTGATTGAGCAAAGTAGTCTCTAAAGCTTTAGTACGTTTAAATGCTTCCAAATTATACCCAGATGCTTTATATTTATCCCTTATCAATTTCAATTCTTGATCAAGCTGCTGCATTTTATGAATTAATAATCTTTCATGTTCCCTGCAATCTGTGATTTCTTTTTCCTTTTCGGATATGATTTCCACCAAATGTTGTTTAACTTGTAACAATTCATACTCATAATTTTGATGAACATCGTGTAATTGATTTTGATATTTGCTTTCGCTGATCTGTAGATTACTTTTTAAAGACTCAACTGTTTCAACTAAATTATTTCTTTCAGACTCAAACTTAGCTATCTGTTCAAATAAATTATATTTATTTTTCAATAAATCAGCATTTTCTTTTAGAACGTTAGGGTCAACATACCAATAAGTACATAGGTGTTTGGATACACCACTTTCGGTGAGTTCTGTCAATAATTCATAATCAGTATCTTCAAACAAATTCCACAATAATCCAAGCCCATATCGATCTTTCAAACGTTCGAGGGGAAGGATAATTTCTATCCAACTATGAAACGCATATAAATTTTTCATGGCTCGGAAAAGCATAAACTTAGCCGGATAATTTTCTTTAGTAAATTCCTGATCAAAATAAGTATGTTCTCCATTAACAACAAAACAATTATGTGGAATTAAATCGATAAATGCAGTTTTCAGAATTGGTCCATATTCATACATTTTAAGGTCTAAAACCGTTCCTTTGCCAATTAAAGCATTCTTTTCTGCTTCAACCTCATCGGATGATTTTATAATGTCATTGTAATACTTATCAAAAATGTCAAAGAAACCAGAGATATCATCACTGTGCAGACGTTCTAATAAAACCTCCTCCAGCAAAGGAGCTTCAATTAATGGCATAGTCAGTTGTTGATTATCTAATTCAGTTTCTACGATAGAAAGGCCACGCTTCTTTAACTGCATAAGATTTGCATAAGATCCTGTAATAAGTTGATTGCCCTGCGGCTGTAATGCTTTTTTTTGCACTGTACTATTCTCAAGGATAACTGTATTCATCTGATGTGTGGGACGGCGGTCAGCAGTAATAAAGGCTGCTTTCACATTAGAAAATAGCGCTTTCGCTCCTCCACATTCAACTAGGAATGAATTAGCAAAAAAACTGAAAACCTTATTTTTTAATAAATCCCCATATATATCTTTTTCTTGAGCAATAAGCGTCGGATAATAAAGGTAATATGGAATCACTCTGTGCGGCATTTCTGTTTCGGGAAGTCCGCTGTCTGAAAAGATGGCCTGCGGCATTTTATAATCGGGCATAGGATAATAGAAACGCTGCTTAGAAAACCCGGCTTGACTTAGCATATTCTTTAACTCTACTTTGTCGAAAGTTCTAGCTTTTCCTCCATTTATATAGTTATTGATACCGTCAAATGGTATTCCTGTATGATCTTCTGGTGCGCCACACCAATATTTAATGCCATATTTATTTTCTATAGCAATCAAAAGTTTCCCGTCAGGTTTTAGCAGTTCGCTAATTTTTTGCAAAAAGGATATATATGGATTTTTATTATCAGAATAATTTCCCTGATATTCCAGAACTCCAATGAGTGTAATGTAATCAAACTTTTCCTCAAATGGCATTTCTAGTACGTTTCCTACATATATATCCAAATTCTGATTATCTTTATATCTTTTATAAATAGCATTCGCACGAAGTGCGGACAGTTCAACTGCTGTTACATGGCTGCATTTTTCACATAATAGTCCAGTTAATGCCCCCATGCCAGCGCCTATTTCCAGCAGTGTCCCACACTTATTAAACGGGTACCAGCTCAATAATGCCTTTCGAATGTCAGTCATATGATAGAACACAGTCCATCTGTCATCCTTTTCAAAAATAGATGAGTATTGCTCCGGTCCGTTACTGGAAATATAGTTGAGGATATCCTGTTCGACGTCTTCACCTTCTGAATAAAAATTATTTCCAGTATAATATGATAAATGAATTTGTGCCACTTCTAGTTACCTCCTAACTGTCTAAATCCAAAGGTTTCTCCTTCAGCCCGAACAGCTTACTAATCCTATGAGTAAGCTGCCATTTCAGCGAAGTCTGTTTATAATACTTCCTCACTTCTCTTTCCAAATATCTTGTGTATTTGGAATTTTCAGTACTGACATAACCGTTTTTCAAATAGTATTCCAAATTTAAATATTCAATTTTCGCATAAGAATTTTCCATCAGTATTCCTGTATAATAACCATTATTCTGTGCTACAAATGAATAAATACGTTCAATCGCATGGGAGATTGTACCATCTTCCGGGAATGGTTCCGCCGGGAAATCCTGATAATTCCAGGTATAGTTAAACAGCTGAGATAGCGCCTTTGTCTTGAACCAGAAGCAATTTCCGATTGCTGATACAGGATCTTTATCATCTTCTATTGGCACTTTAATCCCTAATCTTTTAACAAGATCTTCTGTATTAGAAAAATTAACAGTCCATACATTTTGTGCAAAATTGAGATATTGCCCATGGATCGGGGCAGGAGGTACCAGTAGTCCAAGACGGTCTTCGGATTCAAAGCTATTTATAATACTTTTAACAAGATCTTTTGTTCCAATAGTATTTTGCAGTAATTTATATCCCCAACTGTCTCCTACTGTTCCTGGACTAATTTGCATCGTTTTTTTATCATGGATAAAACAAACGTAATCATATTTTATAAGAATATCTTTCATAGCAATCCACAAGGCAGACATATCCCTACCCCTATTGTTAACTTTCAAAAGACAGATGTCTCTTTTACTATGGTCATATTTTTTTAATATTGTTGATATAATCTCTATTTTTGCATCAGTATTGGTTGTTATCAAAAGGTCTGTATTATCAGGAAAGTTTACTATAAAAGAAAGATAGTGTTCAAACATATCTTCATAATATAAATGCATGGCAAAAACAGTTTTTTTATCTACATTGCCGAGACTTTCTTTCTGGTTTGGTAATATATAAACCAGACCGATATTCCGGATTAAATCGGATATATGGCAGGTTCTGAGCATATTTTTCCAGAACATATCCATATTAAATATCTGGCTTTTGGATAAATAACGATACAACATGACACTCTGCTGACCTGCATTTGAATTTAAAGGAACAGAGTATTCATTAAAAAACATGCGACGCTTAAAAAAAGGACAGCCATCATTTTCAATAATTTTTACGGGGTAATCTGCAATGGCCTGCTTAGTATAAGGCGCATATTTATCTGCATTAACAAAACTATCATAAGTAAAATCAGCATCAGACAATGTTTTTGTAAGCACCATTTCGTACTTACCTACCGCCTCATTATAAGTGTTAAGAGGTGATAGGTCTTTCCAGAAGTCCTTAAATATTTTACTTTGTACTACATTCTTACGAAATACAATAAAATAAGACTGGAGGTGTTCTGGAGTATAACCATACTTGCAGTTAAATGGATTCTTTTGAAATGACAGATGTTTTGTAATGCCCCAGAAATCTAACTGTCTGTTTTCCATGGAATCAAACATATCCTCTAGCGGAGTCAGTGGTCCCATAATCGTTGCATTAGTAATCAGTACCTCATCATAATTTTCAAGCAGATCCCAGCCGATATGTTCAATAGCGGTTTTATGTGCCCAAGCATCAAATCCCTGATTATCTCTTATAATGATGCAATCAGAAAATTTTTCTAAATCTTTTTTTCCGTTTTGACTCAAGATTCCATTACATACAATGATAAGCTGTATCTCTAATCTTTTTAGTGCCCTTAAATAAAACAGAACATAATCATCTACAATTCCATCTTTATCATAAAAGCAAAAAAAACAAATTCTTTTTAAACTAAGATCAAATGCCATATTATTCACTCCAAAACTTTTGATAAGCGTCGCATACCGATTGAGTCTCACCCATCAAATAGATTTTATGATTTTCTAACCAGACTACCCTATTACACATTTCACGGATCTGATTTAGTGAGTGAGAAACAAACAGAACGGTCGTTCCACCTCCCATTAACTCCATCATACGTGCGCGACTTTTATTCTGAAAGCCAACATCTCCTACAGATAAAATTTCATCGACTATTAAGATTTCTGGATTAACAACTGTAGCAATTGAGAATGCCAGACGTGCCATCATACCAGATGAATAGTTTCGGATTGGCATCTCAATAAAATTCCCCAGTTCTGAAAACTCTACTATTTCATCAAATTTTTCATTTAAAAACTGCTCGCTGTATCCTAAGATTGCGCCGTTTAAATAAATGTTCTCTTTTCCACTTAATTCTGCATCAAAACCGGCGCCCAGTTCAAGCATAGGGACAATATTGCCAAATGTTTCAACTTGTCCACTGGTGGGCTGTAGAACCCCTGATATTATTTTAAGTAATGTAGATTTTCCGGCTCCGTTCCGTCCAATGATACCAATTACCTCTCCCTTTTCTACTGAGAAAGTAATATCATCCAAAACTGTCAGTTTGTTATATACCAGTTTTCCCTGGAGGAGTTTTACAATGTACTCTTTCAAGCTATCTATCTTATCATTTACCATACGAAAATTCATGGTAACATGATTTATACTTAACATCTGCTCCCTCATAATTTTCCTTTCTAGATATATAAGGCAAATTTATTCTGTGTCTTTTTAAATATAATGCAGCCGATAGCTAGAGAGACTGCGGCGGCTCCCAAACAAAACGCAAATGTACTTAGTGATGGCGCAACTCCATCAATAATGCATGTTCTTGCAAAATTGACATAGTGGTAAAGGGGATTCAATTTTAAAATTGACCGATACGCTTCTGGTATAATTGTCTCCGGATAAAATAGAGGTGTTCCATACATCCAAACCATACTGATCACTCCCCAGAGATACTGTATATCCCGAAAGAAGACATTGCAGGCCGATAGAGCCATGGCTAAACCAATACAAAAAAACAACAGACACATGATATCAAAAATCAGCAATATTAATGCAAAATTAGGCCGACATCCAGTGAAAAGTGCAACAATATATAATGGAACCAGAGAAATAATAAAATTGGTAGCACTCGCACACACTTTTGTTACCGGGTAAATCCATTTAGGCACATATACTTTAGTAATTAATGATGAATTACCAACGATGGCAGATAATCCCTGACTTACGGATTCTGAAAAGAAGCCAAAGAATATGGTACCTGTAAGAAGGTAAATCGGAAAGTTTTTAATATCTGACTTAAACAACGTTGAGAAAACCATATATTGAACCAATGATGTGAGCAATGGATTTAAAAAGCTCCAAAGATATCCCAACACAGAACGTTTATATTTAGTTTTAAAATCTCTGGAGACCAATTGTTTGATCAAAAAGCGGTAACGCTCCCAAATAAGTTCTAATTGCAAGATTGCGTTTTTACGACCATGCTTTCTGCAGAATTCTATATAAAATAATCCCGCTGCAAGCAGTGATGCTCCAAAGGTTATAATTGACCAATAATACTCAGCTAATCTATAATAATGACGGCCTGATATGATCATGCAAAGCTGTCCGGATAATATCTTCTCATTGACGTAAATAGTACCTTTACCGTTTTCAGCATAAAAAATAGTAGGCGCTTCACCAGTGGGAGAATAGCCAATAAACTCTATGCTCCCTTTTTTTCCGGCAAGATCGCTTGCCATATAAGGAATGTCAATTAAGAACCAGTCTCCTTCTTTAATTTGTGACACATCAACAGTTATTGACGGATAAGTAATATTGTCTGTCTCATTATGCAGAATAATATCAAGTTTTCCGGATAAGTTCCTGCCATAATCTGCAAATTTAAATGCTAAGGCAGTAACCTGATCAAAGTTAAATAGCAGTTCCTGAGTAGCTGTACTTCCTTCAGAAAGCTCGCCAATTGAACCGGTAATTTCTTCTTGCTTTTCTATTATGGTCTCATAGCGGAGCTGTGACCCGCTTATCCAATAAAAAAACCATGCACATAAGTAAAAACTCAGAATCAACACAATAAGTTTTTTATAAAATCTGGAACTGAAATATTTCATAAAAGAATAGTCCCTTCCGATATTTTAATATTATAATTTACCAATTAACTGCACGAACCGATAAATCAAAGAATCACTTTTCTTTTGACGATAAATATAAGGATTTATTAAAAGCTTAAAACGTTTCCATAGAGAATGCTGAGATTGAATTAGCAATTCCAGCAATAGCCTTTTTTCTTTATCTATATGGAAACATGCATCAAATGATTTAGCTTGCTCGTAAATTAATCCTCTGGAACAAAATAGTTGCCCTATTCGGTATTTAAACAATTCTAAATAAGTTCTTTTAGCGCCCCAAACATTATGCTCATGCTGACGATATAATATATAGGAATTGCAATCATATACAACTATTCCAAAACAAGAGGCAGTCAGGTATAACCACCAATCGTGCATGATAACATATTGTGGCATCTGCTTTCGAAGTAGTTTCAATAATTCCCTGTTAAAGAGGCACGTGCACCCCGTACATATGTTTTGAACCAGTGCGTTGCCAAAAGACGGCTGTCTCACATATTCTTTTATTTCTTGACTCACTGGATTTAATTGTTCATCCGTTACTATTTTATTGCTACAATATAGCAATGGAACGGATGAATCGTATCCAGACATTAATTCAAGCGCTTTGCTAATTTTACAACTTAACCACACATCATCCTGGTCTGAAAAAGCAAACCATTCATTTGAATCATCAGCCTTTTTTATTAATTCAAAAAAGCTAATAACTACACCAGCATTTTGTTCTGTTATATAAGAAATTCTAGTATTTTGTTCTGCATACGTACTAAGAACACGTGGCGTTCCGTCAGTTGAACCATCGTCTCTTATCAATAATTGAAAATCACTATAATCTTGTTGCAATATACTGTCTATCTGATCTTTTAAATATTTTGCACCATTATATGTTGACATTAATATTTGGACACTCATTCATTTTTACCTGTATAAAATGAATGCAGTCTACAAGACTGCAAATTTATATCATAATTGTCATTGTTTATATGCTGAGATATAGATGTTTGCCGTATTTTGCAAGATAAAATATTTTGCTTCCAAACTTTTTTTTCTAAGGGAAGCATTGTGATTATTGAACCAATCGTTTGTTTTTTTAGTTCATCTGTTACGGTTCTGGAAACAATGCATTCTAAACCATTAACCTGAGCTTCCAAACAAGAAACCGGTAGTCCTTCATATAACGAAGGCAATACAAACAGATCCATTACTTGATACAAATATTCCATATCATTTCGTTTTGTGAGAAATATAATAGAATTTTTAAGTCCTTTTTCTACTACTTTCTTTTCGATTTTTGATCTAAGTGAACCTTCTCCAATTAATAGTAGAATACAGCTATCAATTTCTTTTTTACACTCAGCAAACACCTCAATCAAAAACTCATGATTCTTCTGCCTCTCAAATCTCCCC
>OGZT01000531.1_pt1 | contig 30345 bp, 30 predicted proteins | sample 1576891 | NCBI WGS metagenome assembly OGZT01 (sample SAMEA3541521, study PRJEB24748) | human gut metagenome | biome: human gut; feature: human-associated habitat; material: faeces | place: China | collected 2012 | reverse complement strand
ATAACTTATCTGGGAGTTCCGTTTACGTATTTTTATAACTCGATTGCTGCAGCCCTGAAAAGTATAGGAGACTCAAAGACGCCTCTCAAGTTTCTCGCATTCGCGGCAATCCTCAATGCTGTCTTAGACATTATATTTATAGGTATATTCAAATTCGGAATCGTATGCTCCGCCACCACAACGGTTATTGCCGAAGCTGTGTCAGCTTTACTCTGCATATTCTACGTATATAAAAGAATACCTATATTGCAATTGCAAAGGCGAGAATTCAGAATAGATAAACCATTATTAAAAAAGACACTGAGTTATGGCAGCATCACAGCTTTACAACAATCGTGTCAGCCCATAGGCAAACTCCTTATCCAGGGAGCAGTAAATCCGCTCGGTGTAGATATGATAGCCACCTTCAATGCCGTCAACCGTATAGATGATTTTGCCTTTACCCCGCAACAAAGTATATCGCACGGGATAACAACATTTGCCGCTCAAAACAGAGGAGCCCAAAAGTACGATCGCATCTTAAACGGATTTAAGAACGGAATGATTCTAGAATTCGTTTACTGGTCTTTGATCTGTGTTTGCATCCTAATTCTGAAAGAACCTATCATGAACCTTTTTGTGACAGGTGACAACAGCTCCATCATCACACTGGGCACGGAGTATCTTGGACTGATGGCTTTTTTTTATCTGTTTCCGGCATTTACAAACGGAGTACAGGGATTCTTCAGAGGAATGGGCAACATGAGCCTCACATTAATAGGAACAGCCATACAAACCGGATTGAGAGTTATCTTCACCTACATATTATCACCATCGATGGGTATAAACGGAATAGCATATTCCTGTGCAATAGGCTGGAGCGCAATGTTGCTTTTTGCTATACCTTTTTATTGGAGATACCGAAAAAAACTAATAACTTTAGAATCGGAAATGCAAAATCCGGCATAAAGACCTTTATTCTGAGCGGAAAGCATCTAATAGTAGGTATTACACAAAAAATGGCTGTCTTGTAATACTATGATTGAATAAATCAACAGACAGGTCTTTAGACCTTAATATTATCATTGGCTTTTTTTTAATAATCGGATATGAGGGAATTAGGAAAAAAGTTTTTATCTTTGCGTCCATTCTGTTTTATTTAATAGAATATTAGTAGAAAAAGTGGGAAAATTTAGTCTCTATAACGTTCCATTACGGAATTTAACTGAGGGTATCCATCAATTGGAATACACTCTTGACAATCAGTATTTCAAACTGATTGGCGATGCTGATTCAGATAATGTAAGAAAAGGACAAGTTAAAGTAGAGGCTACGGTTAAGCGCGTGTCTTCTACATTCGAATTTAATTTTTCTCTCTCGGGAACAGTAACTGTTCCGTGTGACAGATGCCTTGATGATATGCTTATCGAGCTAGATTCGAAAAACAAGCTTATCGTTAAGTTCGGAAGAGAATATTCGGAAGAAAGTGATGAAGTTGTAGTCATTCCTGAAGAAGAAGGAGAAATCAATATTGCTTGGTTTCTTTACGAATTTGTCACACTGAGTATTCCGATGAAACGGGTACATGCCCCCGGAAAATGCAACAAGATAATGTCGTCTAAACTGAACAAGCATAAGGCGGTCAGTTCTGATGAAGATCAGGAAGAAGGAGAGTTTGACACACCCGACATCAGCATCGAAGAAGAAGAAGTTACAGATCCTCGCTGGGATGCCTTAAAAGGATTGGTTGAAGAAGAATAAAATCATAATAAATATAATAAGAGCCACAGACTCTTATATCATAAAATTGTAATTTAAATTAAAAATAATTAGATAAAATGGCACATCCTAAACATAGACAATCAAAGTCTAGATCAGCAAAAAGAAGAACTCATGACAAAGCTTTAACTCCGACTTTAGCTGTATGTCCTAACTGTGGAGCATGGCATGTATACCACACAGTATGTGGAGAATGCGGTCATTATAGAGGTAAATTAGCTATTGAAAAAGAAGTAGCTCTTTAATTGCCCAAACAATAAAAGCCCTACCTCAAATAGGGCATTTTTTTTATAAACAAACTTGAGTGAAATTATGATTCAAGCAGCGATAACCGGCGTTGGAGGATACGCTCCCGAGGATATTATTACAAATAAAGACCTCGAAAAATTCGTTGATACCAACGAAGAGTGGATTATGTCACGCGTCGGAATCAAAGAACGTCATATCCTGAAGGGTGAAGGCAAAGGTACTTCCGTTATGGCTACAGAAGCCGTAAAACAAGTTTTAACCAAAACTAATACAAAACCGGAAGATGTTGATGTGATTATATGCGCAACAACTACTCCCGACTATCCATTCCCTTCTACAGCAGCCTTAGTTGCCCATAATTGCGGTGTTAAAAACTCTATCGCATTTGATATACAAGCTGCCTGTTCCGGATTCATTTTCGGATTAGAGATCGGAACTAATTTTATCAAATCAGGAAAATATAAAAAAGTAATTGTCATAGGCGGCGATAAAATGACGTCAATCACCAATTACAAAGACAGAACCACTTGCCCTCTGTTCGGCGATGCGGCAGGAGCAGTAATGCTCGAGCCAACCGAAGAGAACTACGGTGTATTAGATACTATTTTACACACCGATGGATTCGGAACACCTCACCTGCATATGTATGGAGGAGGATCGGCTTATCCTGCGAGTATTGAAACGGTAGAAAAGGATATGCATTATGTATATCAGGAAGGTCAGGTTGTATTCAAGCATGCGGTTTCACGTATGGCTGATGTTTCTGCCGAAATCATGGAAAAAAATAACTTAACCAAAGACGATGTTAACTGGTTTGTTCCTCATCAGGCGAATTTGCGTATTATAGATGCAGCAGCCAATCGTATGGGACTTACCAAAGACAAAGTAATGGTTAATATCGAAAGATACGGAAATTCGAGTGCCGGCACCATCCCAATGTGTCTCAATGAATGGGAAAGTAAACTCAAAAAAGGAGACAATATCATCCTTGCTGCATTTGGTGCAGGTTTCACTTGGGGATCTGTTTACCTGAAATGGGCTTACGACGGAGATCAGAAATAAAGAGATACACATCTCTCCATATATTAAAACGCATCTTTAGAAGGTGCGTTTTTTTATTAGATACAAGATATTATCTATCGATAGTTAAGAAACTAACGGCTGTATGTTTCTTAACTTGTTAACCATATGATATCAAGTCATACTTTTTATTTATATATTTGTATACAAATGACTTTAGGTTTGTAATAATCTAGAGACTCCAGAATAAAAATATTATTTAATGCATAAATCAGGTTTTGTAAATATTGTAGGAAATCCTAACGTAGGAAAATCCACATTGACAAATGAATTAGTAGGACAAAAGATTTCGGTTATAACATCTAAGGCACAGACCACAAGACACCGAATTATGGGTATCGTAAATACCGATGAATATCAGATCGTATATTCGGATACTCCGGGAGTACTTCGTCCTAATTACAAATTACAGGAATCGATGCTGAATTTTTCAGAATCAGCTTTGGGGGATGCTGATGTTTTGCTATATGTTACGGATGTTATAGAGAAAACTGAAAAAAACGAAGAGTTCCTTCATAAGGTACAAAACATAGATGCTCCGGTTTTACTGCTTATTAATAAAATAGACCAGACAAACCAGAAAGACCTGATAACACTGATAGATGAATGGAAGAAGCTATTACCGAAAGCCGAAATTTATCCGATATCGGCATTAAATAAGTTCAATATTGACAATGTAAAACGCCGCATATTGGAACTGATACCCGAATCCCCCCCTTATTTCGAAAAAGATGCGATGACAGACCGTCCCGCCCGTTTTTTTGTAACCGAAATTATTCGAGGTCGAATCTTGTTATACTATCAGAAAGAAGTTCCTTATTCGGTTGAAGTAGTAGTTGAAGAATTCAAAGAAGAAAAAGATATCATAAATATCCGTGCCCTGATTATTGTAGAAAGAGATTCTCAAAAGGGAATAATAATCGGAAATAAAGGTCTTGCCCTGAAAAAAGTAGGAGCAATGGCGAGAAAAGACATCGAAAAATTCTTCGACAAGCAAGTATTTTTACAAATGTATGTTAAGGTGGAAAAGGACTGGCGAAACCGGGACAATATTCTCCGAAACTTCGGTTATCGACTCGATTAAGGTCTCCTACCGTCAATACGTGCTGTTATTATTCAAGAGAACAACAAATCCGCAAATATAATGAAACACTTCAGAACGACATTAATTCTTGTGCTTATGATCTGCTCTTCGTATATATACGGACAGCAAGATACATCCGAAAAATTAATCAATCAGGGTGTATGGTTTTTGTCCTCAACAGAGATAACAGAGATAGCAGACAACGAGCAGATTTCCCTTATCGAATTTTTCAAAAAAGACGATGTATCTAGCATCTTTTTCGATCAGGACAAAGTATATACCGTATATACCAAGATGGGAAATGATGTTATGGAAGATAACTGGAAGATAGTAGACGACACCCATTTTGTAATGGTCGGTCCTGACGACGGATCAGCTCAGCTGATGGAAATACTCGAACTTAACTCCGACAAACTGACATTACAGAGCTGTAATGACATTGATGGAGGAATTACATGTACAAAATTCACATACATGTCGAGTAAAGATAAGTGGTTGCCAGATAACGAAATTGACAAACTTAACTCCGAGTCTGTTCAGAAAGCACAAGCAGAACAGAACGAATAGCCAAGAACAAGAAATTATTATTATCTTTTAGTTTATAACCGGCTTTGGTCTATTTACTTACTAAAGTCACAAACGGGTCTGAGACCTTACATATTGTATTTATGAAGAAATTTTTATTCTTACTTAGTTTAACCTTGTGTACCTATTACAGCAATGCACAAGACAACCCAAGCAATCTAAAAATGGATGCAAAAAACCCCTTTTTCGAGAAGTTCAAAACACCAAAGGGAACTCCTCCCTTCGATCTTATCAAAAAAGAAAACTACAAACCAGCGTTTGTTAAAGGTATAGCCGAACAGGCTAAAGAGATAAATACTATTGTCAATAATAAATCGGCTGCAACTTTCGACAATACTGTATTGGCTTTAGATGAAAGCGGCGAAATACTAGACCGTGTATCTTCTGTATTCGGGGCTATACGGGGAGCAGACAGCGATGACGATATTCAAAAAATAGCGGAAGAGATATCCCCTCTGTTATCGGAGCATAACGATAATATATACCTGAACGAAAAATTGTTCAAACGTATAAAAGCAGTTTATGATGACAGCCTCAGCTCGAACCGGACAACCGAACAGAAACGCCTTGTAGATAAATACTACAAAGCATTCATCCGCTCTGGTATTGCGCTGAATAATGCAGAAAAAGACCGCCTTAGAGCAATCAATAAAGAGCTAAGCCTGTTGTCTCTGTCATTTGGAAAAAACCTTCTTGCTGAAACAAATAACTACCAATTGGTAATAGATAACAAACAAGATCTGGCAGGTCTGCCCGATGATGTTATCCAAACAGCTGCTCAGACAGCAAAATCAAAAGGACTTGATGGGAAATGGGTATTCACCCTAAGTAAGCCAAGCTGGCTGCCTTTCCTTCAGTATGCAGATAACAGAGCTTTGAGAGAAAAATTATACAAAGCAATGTATAACCGTTGCAATAATAACAATCAGTACGACAACAAGCAGGTCATCAGCAACATCGTAAATCTACGTCTCGAAAAAGCAAACCTGTTAGGATATAAAAACCATGCAGATTATGTACTAGCCGAAACAATGGCTAAAACGCCCGAGAATGTTTTTGGTCTATTGAATAAATTGTGGGAATATGCTCTACCTCAAGCTAAAAAAGAGGCAGCAGACCTACAACAGATGATAGATCGTGACGGAGGTAACTTCAAACTCGAGTCATGGGACTGGTGGTACTATACAGAAAAACTACGTAAAGAAAAATATTCTTTAGATGAAGAGTCTATCCGCCCTTACTTTATGGTTGATAATGTAAGAGATGGGGCATTTTATGTAGCTAACAAATTATACGGGATCACATTTAAACCATTCAAAGATGTTTCGGTATATGAAAAAGATGTCCAGGTATTCGAAGTTCTTGATGCAGATGGATCGTACATCGGAGTATTATATCTGGACTATTTTCCTCGTCCCGGAAAGCGTAACGGTGCATGGATGAGTAGTTTTCAGAAACAAAGTATCAAGAACGGCGAATTTATTCACCCGATTATATACAACGTTGGAAATTTTGCGATGCCAACCGAAGATAAACCTTCGTTATTAACACTTGAACAGGTTACAACTCTATTCCACGAATTCGGGCACGGGCTCCACGGACTATTGTCTAATGTCAATTACAATGGTTTATCAGGTACAGCCGTTTCTCGTGACTTTGTTGAACTACCTTCGCAAATATTCGAACACTGGGCATTACACCCCGATGTCCTGAAAGTATATGCAAAACATTATCAGACCGGAGAAACTATTCCCGAATCCCTTGTTAAGAAAATGGAAGAAGCTGCAAACTTCAATCAGGGATTCGAAACAACCGAATTAGTGGCTGCAGCCATTTTGGATATGAAATGGCATATAATATCAGAAAAAGAAGAATTCGATGTTGATCAGTTCGAAAAAGACCGGATGAATGAAATAGGACTTATATCAGAGATTATCCCCAGATATAAAAGCACATATTTTGCGCACATATTCGATGGCGGATATTCTGCCGGATATTATAGTTATCTATGGTCGGAAGTGCTAGATGCTGATGCTTTTGAAGCCTTTGTTGAAAAAGGTGTTTTTGATCGCACTACAGGTCAATCTTTCAGAGACAATATATTATCGAAAGGCGGATCGGAAGACCCAATGATATTATATAAAAAATTTAGAGGTGCAGAACCAAACCCCATATATCTGTTAAAAAACAGAGGTTTTGTAAAATAAGAACTCAGACCGACTTATTGACCTTTCAATAAACCAGTCTACGAGTAAACAAGTAAACGTGTTAATATCCGTTTTTTTAGGAAAAAGCTGTCCCTTTTTACTTTTGGGACAGCTTTTTTGAATTTAAGGTCTCAGATCCGTTTGAGACTTTAGTAAGTGTAATAATAACAGGCAGCCATAAACTAAAAATATATCATAAAATGCGTTCTGTAACTTAAAACCATACAATAAAGCTGATGAGTGCTTTACAAACATGCTCTTTTTCTATAAATCTAGAAAAATATGCTATATAGATTATGATATATGATTTCGTAATATTATATTTGCAATAGATTAAATGTGAGACAGTAAGCGTTCTCGCCTCTTTAGAAGTTGTATCTCGGCACTAAAACACGCTACTTGACTATATTAGTAGAAAAAAAGAAGACCAACACTCGGACCTCAATATACCCGAATACAACAGATAGCGTCAGTGCTAAAGAGATTTTTTGAGAACTCTTTTTTATTCAATAATAAGAAATGAGAATAGGAGTAGACTTAGGAGCGACAAACATTCGTGCAGGAATAGTTGAAGCTGGTGTTATCTATAGAATGATAACGGAGCCTTTCCCACACGACAAGCCAGAGAAAGACACAATTAAATGCTTAATCGGAGCTATCAGGAAAATCATGAATTCCAATATCAAAGGTATTGGAATAGGAGTTCCCTCGATTGTCGATACCAGACACGGTATTGTATACAACGCAGTAAATATCCCTTCATGGAAAGAGGTACACCTCAAAGAAATACTCGAACACGAGTTTAGAGTACCCGTCATCGTGAATAACGACTGTAACTGCTTTACTTTCGGTGAACGGTATTATGGAGAAGCAACCATTTATCATAACATCGTTGGAGTAACTCTCGGCACAGGTCTTGGAGCAGGTATTATCATCAACAATATGCTGTATGAAGGGATGAATACCAGTGCCGGAGAAATAGGCAGCCTGCCATATCTCGACAGTGATTACGAAAACTATTGTGCCTCTAATTTTTTCGATAAGTACAAAACAACAGGGTATAATTTATATCTGAGAGCCAAAGATGGTGAGCAGGAAGCTCTTTCTGTATGGGGCATATTCGGATATCATGTCGGTAATCTTATAAAAGCAATATTATTAACGTATGACCCCGAAGCTATTGTCATAGGTGGAAGCATAGCCAAAGCCAGACACTATTTCGATAAAGCGATGTATAAACAATTAAGTACATTTTTATACCCTCACATGATTAAGAATGTAGAAATACTCTTTTCAAAAAAAGAAGATATCGGATTGCTGGGTGCTGCCGCCCTTATTCCGTAATTCTGATAAACAAATAAGGGCAGTTTTTTACTCCTGCCCGATTATGTAACTTAGCCCCGGTTTTAATCTACCGCGACTTTAAAAACAATTTTTCGAACCTTGGCTTTTTCACCGTACTGAATATTCGTCATATGAATATCGTCCGGGAAAAATATCGTAAACTGATACGGTCTTATGACATGATAATTTATAGTCGGCACTAAATAATGACCAACATCTTTTTTGTCGGTATAAGGATTTACAATTTCAGCTGCGGTCTGTATTTTGGCATATCCCTGCAATTCACATCCTTCAACTATAAACTGAAGATCGATATTCTTCTTATGCCCTTCGAGCCATTCTTTACCGGGTTCTCGTGTTGTATATTCTTCTACACTTACAGTTAACCCTTCGGATAAAGTCTGTTTGCCTGTGGGCAGGGATTTCAGGTCGTTCTCTTTCAGAAACTCAAAAGCCTTAGCCCATCTTTCGGGATGCTTCTTATAATGCTTCGCAAATGTTGAAATATCAATAGATGGATCCGGAGATGCTTGTAACCCCTCGAGCCACTTTCTCGAATTAAACCATTCAACATCTTTTTTCGATGCTTTATCTCCATTTTGCTGAGCCACAACCATTGGCATGCTAAATCCTATGAGAAACAGGCAAGCCAAAATAATACTTCTAAATTCTTTTTTCATTTTGATTAGAGTCTGGTATATTTCTTCGCAACAAATGTAAGATTTTCCGGCTAAGGTATCAGACCTTTTTATTAACTATTTCAGTAAATAGGTCGATGTATATTTTCAGGCTAGCTTACCTATTAACAGGTCTACTTGTTTACTTATATAACTCTTCGCCGTAAAATTTAAACAGACTCTAAACAATTCTGCTTTACAGCATTTCGGAAGAACAATTCTTTATGTATATTTGCATTCCGTAAATTGGGCTTAGAATAGCCATTCTTTAATATAAAGAACACGGAAAGCTGTAAAGTTCCACTAGATAAACTATACAGTTTTTGAATTGAAAGTTGTGAATTGAAAGGACTTCACTTTTTTCAAGATTTAATTGATTACAAAAGGTCTGGGACCTTAGAAAATTTAAGAATGAATAAAATACGAAATTTTTGCATCATTGCACATATCGACCATGGTAAAAGTACTCTGGCAGACCGTTTGCTGGAATACACAAAAACAGTGGAAGGAAAAGATCTGCAAGCACAAGTCCTTGATGACATGGACTTAGAACGTGAACGTGGTATTACGATAAAAAGTCATGCCATACAGATGCAATATCAGCACAATGGAGAAACCTATATTCTGAATTTGATAGATACCCCGGGACACGTTGACTTCTCATACGAAGTATCACGTTCCATCGCTGCATGCGAAGGGGCTTTACTTATTGTTGACGCTGCACAGGGAATTCAGGCTCAGACTATTTCCAACCTGTACATGGCTATCGATAATGATCTGGAGATTATCCCGATTCTTAATAAGATAGACCTGCCTAGTGCCATGCCCGACGAAGTAGAAGACCAGATTATAGAATTGCTCGGCTGTAAACGAGAAGAAATAATACGGGCAAGCGGAAAAACAGGTCAAGGTGTTTTTGATATATTAGGTGCGATTGTAGATCGTGTACCTGCTCCAAAAGGAGATCCTGAGGCTCCGCTGCAAGCGTTGATCTTCGACTCTGTTTTTAATTCATTCCGTGGAATTATAGCCTATTTTAAAATTGTAAACGGAAGTATCCGCAAAGGAGACCTCGTTAAGTTTTTTGCAACAGGCAAAGAATATGATGCGGATGAAATAGGCATCCTGAAACTAACCATGTCGCCACGAGACGAAGTAACCTGTGGAGATGTAGGCTATATCATTTCAGGTATAAAGACTTCTAAAGAGGTAAAAGTGGGCGATACCATCACCCACGTAAAACGCCCTTGTGAAAAAGCTATTGATGGATTCGAGGAAGTCAAACCCATGGTATTTGCCGGAGTATACCCGATAGAAAGTGAAGACTTTGAAGACCTTCGGGCATCTTTGGAAAAACTTCAATTGAATGATGCATCTCTGACATTCCAGCCAGAATCGTCGGTTGCTCTTGGGTTCGGCTTCCGCTGTGGTTTCTTAGGATTACTGCATATGGAAATTATACAGGAACGACTTGACCGAGAGTTCAATATGGATGTAATCACCACAGTACCCAACGTATCCTATCTGGTATATGATAAAAAGGGTAACATGAAAGAGGTACACAATCCGTCAGGACTTCCCGACCCTACTCTTATCGACTATATTGAAGAACCATATATACGGGCATCGGTCATTACCAATACAACTTACATAGGGCCGATAATGACTCTTTGCCTCGGAAAACGAGGTATTCTTCTGAAGCAAGAATACATATCGGGCGACCGTGTAGAAATCACTTACGATATCCCGCTGGGTGAAATCGTGATTGACTTCTATGATAAGCTCAAAAGTATATCGAAAGGATATGCTTCTTTCGATTATCATATGCACGATTATCGTGAAGCTAGGCTCGTTAAAATGGATATCCTGTTGAACGGAGAACCGGTGGATGCCTTGTCGACACTTACCCATATAGATAATGCTGTAAACTTCGGTCGGCGTATGTGTGAGAAGTTAAAAGAACTTATCCCTCGTCAACAGTTCGATATTGCAATACAAGCAGCTATCGGAGCAAAAATCATTGCCCGTGAAACAATTAAAGCTGTACGTAAAGACGTTACTGCAAAATGTTACGGAGGTGATATCTCGCGTAAACGGAAACTGCTCGAAAAACAAAAAGAGGGTAAAAAACGAATGAAGCAGGTCGGAAATGTTGAAGTTCCTCAAAAAGCATTCTTAGCTGTACTGAAACTAGACTAAGGGGGGGATACTCCAATAACTATGCAAAAAAGGCTGCCGGACGGCTATTAAGCCCTTTTTAGGGCTATCTAGTTTTTTATCTATACTAAAAGTTCAGATCATAAGAAAAGGATACAATTGACAAAACAGGCCTAAGATATAAATAGAGGAGGCACATAATGAATACTCTTAAGGAAATTAGCGTAAAAGATTTAAAATTCACCCCATTCGACCTTAAAAACGAATGGATGTTGGTTACAGCCGAGAAAGACGGCAAAGTGAATACTTTAACTGCCAGTTGGGGCGGATTGGGTATCATGTGGAACAAAGAAGTTGCTTTTGTTGTTATACGTCCCCAACGTTATACGAAAGAATTTATCGACGGAACAGGTTCTTTTTCTCTGACTTTTTTCGATAAATCATTCAAGAAAAAGCTCTCTTATCTGGGAAATACATCAGGTCGGGACGAAGATAAAATAGCTAAAGCCGAATTAACGATCGTACATGATAATGGTATACCCTATTTTGAGGAAGCGCACACAAGTATTTTTGTCAAAAAATTATTTGTGCAACCTATTACAGAAGACTCTTTCCTTGACAAAGGAATAATCGGGCATTGGTATCCTGCAAAAGATTTTCACTATCTGTATATTGCAGAGATAACCAAAGTTCTGGAAAAAAGCATTTAATAAAATATTATACAACAAACAGGTCTATGACCTTATTTTATTCATTTTAAAAAGAGGAGGCTATTTGCAATAATGAGAAAATGGCGTATTGAAGATTCGGAAGAATTATACAACATCACTAGTTGGGGTGTTAATTATTTTTCAATCAATGACAAAGGTAATGTCATCGTTACCCCACGTAAAGATGGTGTAGCAGTTGATCTTAAAGAATTAATAGACGAGTTGCAGTTAAGAGACGTGGCAGCCCCTGTATTAGTTCGTTTTCCGGATATTTTGGATAATCGTATCGAAAAGATTTCGACGTGCTTTCAGAAAGCATCGAAAGAATACGGTTATCAGGCTCAAAACCATATAATTTACCCCATCAAGGTAAATCAGATGCGCCCCGTCGTGGAAGAATTGGTCAGTCACGGCAAAAAATTCAATATCGGACTCGAAGCAGGTTCTAAACCTGAACTTCATGCTGTTATTGCAATTAATACCGACCCCGATTCGCTTATCATCTGCAATGGCTACAAAGATGAAAGCTATATCGAGCTGGCTTTGCTTGCACAGAAAATGGGCAAACGTATTTTCATCGTTGTAGAAAAACTTAACGAGTTATCTCTGATTACTAAAATAGCTAAACGCCTGAAAATTGCTCCTAACATTGGTATACGTATCAAACTGGCAAGCAGTGGTAGCGGTAAATGGGAAGAATCAGGAGGAGACGGCAGTAAGTTCGGATTAAATTCCAGTGAACTGTTAGAAGCTCTGGCTTTTCTCGAAAAAAACAATATGCAGTCGGCTTTACGTCTGATTCACTTCCATATAGGTAGTCAAATAACAAAAATACGCCGTATTAAAACAGCTCTACGGGAAGCTTCTCAGTTTTATGTACAATTACACTCGTTAGGCTTTAATGTTGAATTCGTTGACATTGGCGGAGGATTGGGTATAGATTATGACGGAACTCGTTCTTCTCATAGCGAAAGCAGCGTAAACTACAGTATACAGGAGTATGTAAATGACTCTATATCGACCATTGTAGATGCAGCCGATAAAAATAATCTGCCTCATCCTAATATTATCACAGAATCAGGACGATCGCTAACAGCACATCATTCTATTCTTGTTTTTGAAGTATTGGAAACCGCAGGCTTACCGGAATGGGACGAGAGCCAAGAGGTAACGGAAGAAGACCACGAATTGGTACGTGAATTGTATCAGATATGGGACGATCTCAACCAGAGGAGTATGCTCGAAGCATGGCACGACTCACAACAGATAAGAGAAGAAGCCTTAGATTTGTTCAGCTTAGGAATGGTAAATCTGAAAACCCGTGCACAAGTAGAGCGACTATACTTCTCTATCGCACGCGAGGTTTGCTTTATGGCAGGACGGATGAAACACGCTCCGGAAGAACTGAAACAATTGTCAAAGCTTTTACCTGATAAGTACTTCTGTAATTTTTCGCTATTTCAGTCTTTGCCTGACTCTTGGGCTATTGACCAGATATTTCCGATTATACCGATACATCGTCTGGGTGAAAAGCCAGATAAGATGGCTACATTACAAGATGTAACATGCGACTCGGATGGAAAGATAGATAATTTTATCCCTACAGGAAATCAATCAGACTATTTGCCGGTACATGCTGTAAAGAAAAATGAACCTTATTATTTGGGTGTTTTCTTAGTAGGAGCTTATCAGGAGATTTTAGGCGATTTACACAACTTATTCGGAGATACCAATGCTGTCCACGTATCAGTTGACGAATCGGGCTATAAAATAGAGCAAATGATAGATGGAGAAACTGTAGCCGAAGTATTGGATTATGCTCAGTATAATGCCAAGAAACTGGTTCGTACTGTCGAAACTTGGGTTACCAGCTGTGTGAAACAAGGTTCTATTACTGTTGAAGAAGGTAAAGAATTTTTATCCAACTACCGTTCAGGCTTGTATGGATATACTTATCTGGAATAAAATACACTATAAAAAAAGGAAAGTTGTAATAAACTTTCCTTTTTTCATTCTTCTACCTCTATCTCTAAACCATCATACGCTATAGATACTCCTGTGGGCATTTTTTTCTCCATATCGGCATGCAATCCAAAATGATGGCTCATATGGATAAAATAAGTCTGTCTTGCCCCTATCTGCTCTGCTAAAACTAATGCCTGAGCCACATTCTGATGAGATAAGTGTTCTTCGATCCGCAAGGCATTAATGATTAAAACATCCAGATCTTTCAATTTAGAGAGCTCTTCATCAGGTAATGTTTTCAGATCTGTAAGATAAGCCATGCGACCGATCCTATATCCGAAAATAGGCAATTTGGAATGCATCACCCGGATAGGAGTAATCTCAATATTTCCCAGAAAGAAGGGCTTGTTCTGAATTCTATTCAATATAAGACTGGGAATACCCGGATATTTAAACTCCGTAAAACAATAGGGAATCCGCCTCATTATGGCATCTGCAACGTAATCTTCCGCATAAATTTCGATATCCCCAAAACGGCAAAAAGGACGAAGATCATCTATTCCTCCAACATGGTCATAATGCTCGTGGGTAAGCAAGACACCCTCTATCGGCTCGTAAGCCGTTTGCAACATCTGGTATCTGAAATCGGGACCGCAATCAATAAGAATATTCTTCCCATGTGTACGCACTATAGCTGATGCACGTAGCCGCTGATCCCGTTTATCCCTTGACATACAAACCTGACACCGACATCCAACTTCGGGGACTCCTGTTGAAGTGCCTGTTCCTAAAAATCGAATCTGCATAATATTAATTTCAAAACAAAATGGCTACCTCGTATTTCAGAAATAGCCATTCGTTTATTCATATATAAGCTCTTAGTATTGTCTTTGAAGAATCCAAAGGTCTTCAAATGGTATACCGTAAGTTTTTCTCAAAAAATCACTTGACCCTTTGGCCAGATATTTTTCACGAATCGCATTACGACTATTTACAGCAGACGCTTTATCGTCATAGCTGGCAATAATCACACGATACATGCCTTGTTCATTCTGAGCCAGGATTATATTATATCCTTCCTGCTCCATTCTGGCTTTCAATGCATCCGCATTTGGCTTAACACTAAGAGATGCTATTACAACACTGTAAGCTCTCAAACCTGCTGCATCAGAATCGTAAACAGGTGTAATCTTTTCTGTTCTAACCGCTTCATTTGCCGCATCCGAATTATATGCTGGATATGCTGGTTTAGAAGGCTGAGCAGCAGCAGAGTTGCTGGCAGCTTTATTTTCATCCAATTCTCTTTCTTTAGCTGACTCGTATATAGATTTATAAGCACTTTGTTTTGGCTTACAAGAACCGAAAGCAACCAACAAAGACAGCATCAAACCGAATCCTAGTAGTTTATTCATAATTTCACTGTTAATAGTTATTATACAAAGATAATGATTTAGTTTAATTGAAATAACAGACGAATCCTAAAAATAGTTTAAACCTATTCTACTAATATTTATTAAACAGCAATAAGTATTTAATACCATATTTTAAAAGACAACTAACTTTTGCTGCTATGCTTAGATGGAAAACAAATAGGTCTGAGACCTTAAAATAACCAATAAAAGATAAATTTTGATACCTTTTTCAGTCTCAATATTTTCCCAGATAATAGATATTTCCCTGATGTTCGAGTTCCAATACCGAAGCACTATGCTTCCGCACAGTAAATGTACGGGTAAGTCCTTCCCAATCGAGAGACTCTTCATCATCTTTAGGCTCAAATGAGTCACGGCTTATTTCTATGTCCAGTTTATTGCCCGACTGCGAATAATTACCATAACAAGAAAACGTCTGAGTTTCCGTTTTTAGCTTTAGATATCTGAAAACATTCTTCTTGAAAGAATAGAAAATCGTATCCACGTCAGTACGTCTTCCATCCGGAGTTTCGATCTGACGCAATCTCCATTGTCCTTCTATTCCACTTTCCTTATAGTCATCGCCACAAGAAGAAACGGTAAAAAGAAATGACAATAAAAGAACAAACACCCCTAATACTTTCAATATTTTCATTCTCAGATCAATCTATTATTTCGAAACCCGTATAAGGCACTAAAGCCTTTGGAATATGAATACCATCGGGCTTTTGATTATTTTCCAATAAAGCGGCAACAATACGGGGCAATGCCAAGGCACTACCATTAAGAGTGTGCACAAGTTGTGTTTTTTTGTCAGATGTACGATAACGGCATTTCAGTCTGTTTGCCTGATAGCTTTCAAAATTAGAAACAGAACTTACTTCGAGCCATCTTTTCTGAGCTGCCGAATATACTTCAAAATCATATGTAAGGGCAGACGTGAAACTCATATCACCTCCACACAAACGAAGTATACGCCAAGGCAGTTCCAACTCTGTAACCAATGATTCAACATGAGCGATCATCTCTTTCAATGATTCGTATGAATGCTCAGGTGTATCAATCCTTACAATTTCGACCTTGTCGAACTGATGCAGACGGTTAAGCCCCCTTACATCTTTTCCATAAGAACCTGCTTCGCGGCGGAAACAAGCCGAATAGGCAGTATTTTTAATAGGAAGCTCTTTTTCTTCCAAAATAGTATCCCTGTAAATATTGGTAACCGGAACCTCAGCTGTAGGAATCAAGTAAAGATCGTCTGCTGTAGCATGATACATCTGACCTTCTTTATCGGGCAGCTGTCCTGTACCATAACCCGATGCAGCATTCACTACATATGGAGGCTGCACTTCAAGATATCCGGCATCACGTGCTTTATCTAAGAAAAAATTGATCAGGGCACGTTGCAACCGGGCTCCTTTTCCTTTATATACAGGAAATCCGGCACCGGAAATCTTAACGCCCAATTCAAAGTCAATCAAATCATACTTTTTAGCCAAGTCCCAGTGAGGCAAAGCGTCTTCACTCAAACCGGGAGCCTCTCCTCCGGTCTTCACCTCTATATTGTCTTCCGCAGCACGCCCTTCGGGTACGATATCTGCAGGAAGATTAGGCATCAATACCAACATTTCCTGTAATCCGCGCTCCGAATCTTTTAGCGTACCTTCCAACATCTGAATACGGACTTTCACTTCCTGAACAAATAAACGCTGGCTTTCGGCTTCCTCTTTTTTGCCGTCTTTCATTAATGCGCCAATACTTTTAGACTTCGAGTTAACTTCCGACAACAGACCGTCTAATTCCGACTGGGTTTCTTTACGTCTTTTATCTTCATCCAAAACTTTGTAAACTAACTCTTTTGCATCAAAATGCTTTTTGGCCAGTTTCAGAATAACCTCTTCAGGGTTATCATTAATTGTCTTCAGTGTTAACATCTTTTCTATAAATTAAGGTCTCAGACCTACTTATTGGTTTTATCAACATTATGCACCATTCTGTATATAGTGCTTCTTTACTCCACAAAGGTATAAATATTTTAAATCTTTTTTTGATGTATTCTCAGAATAAGTACAAGAATCAGCATATAAAGATATATTTCAATTAACACGTTCATTAATAGAACAGCAAGAGGCTACACCCCACTCTATCCCCCCTGTGTCTCACATTTCTTTTTTCCAAATTGTTTTTCAACTACTTAACATAAAAAGGTAACAAAAGTCACACGCTTTGTCTTCACTTTGGGAATGATACTTTTACCCCTCTGGCCACTAAAGGGGATTTAGCAGACACAAGAAAAAACCTCTTCAGGGGTTTGAGGTCATTCTTCAAAAAGGTTACAAAGGTTTCACCGAAATCACACTTTTTCTTTTGTTACTTTTTCTTTTAAGATTCGAATTATACACATCTGCAAGACTCGATATAAGAACTTTATGTATAGATAAATTTATTTTGAGTTTTTTTCAGAATATATATTTATTGCTTCCATCTGATATAAGCTACTTTTTTCTTACTTTTACAGGCTTTAATTTTACCGGACTATGTACATCCGGCTCTTTTCATTTTTAAATCAGTATAAGACAAACACTTGCTCTGATTGTCTTTAAAAACATATAAACTTTTGGGATGCGGATACTTATATATTTAGTTCTTTTTTTCACTTCTTGTGTCGCATATGCGCAACCGTCTTCGGACAAATTAATCCGCAAAGGGGTCAGTTTACATGACAGAGGCAGATACAACGATGCCATCAGTTATTATCAACAAGCATTAAAAGCAAATCCGTCCTCGATGTCCGCCACATACGAAATGTCTCTTTCGTACCTGATGCTTAAAGATTACGACAATGCCCTAAAATATAGCACCAAAGTTATTAACGGTAATTTTAAACCCCTGCTGATAGATGCATATTGTGTAAAAAGTTCGGCTCTCTCCGAAATGAATAAACAGGATCAGGCAATCAAACTATTGAATGAAGCTCTTGAAAGATGTGGAGATGAATACCTTCTTCATTATAATTTAGGACTAAGTTATTTTAAAGCAAAAAATCTGAAACTTTCGATATTCCATTTACAGAAAGCAATAGAAATAGACACAACCCACCCGAGTGCATTTTTATTATATGCGTACGTCCTCAGCGATTCAGAAAGATGGGTGCAAAGTTTTCTTGCATTCCATTTTTTCCTGCTATTGGAACCAAACACCGACCGATCAAAAGATGCTTTTGGCGAAATGTATGACATTATCTCTCAGAAGATCCCCAACGGATCTACTCTGCTCACACCCGAAGACGGAATAGATCGCCAGAAATTATATGACCAATTACGGAATATACAACCAAAGGTAGATGATCAACGTTTCCAATATGCTTTTTACGAACAAGCATCACGTCAAATATTTTTCACTTTGGGACAAATGCAGGACGACTCACGCAAAGGTCTTCTTTGGGACTTTTTCGTTCCCATCTATTCCGAAATATTAGAATCAGGATATTTCGATACCTATTGCCGTTATGTGAGCGTCTCCTATTTTCCGGTTTCACTCGAATGGTGGAACAACAATACAACCAAAGTAGACGGATTTATATCGTGGTTCGAAGACGGACAAGGCTCAACTGCGGATGACGATGACTTCGGTGATGATTCGGATTTATAAATTCTTTTTATAAATTTACGGAATGAATGAAGATGCCGAATACGAACTTATAAAGCGATTACAAAATCCGAATGAGCAAAAAAGCGCATTTGCAGATCTTGTAAAAACATTCAGCGAACAATTGTATTGGCAAATACGGAAAATGGTATTATCACACGATGACGCCAACGATATCCTACAAAATACCCTCATAAAAGTTTGGACAAACCTCGATTCTTTCAGGGGGGACTCTAAGCTTGTGACATGGCTATACAGAATAGCAATCAACGAAAGTATTACTTTTATCAATAAACAACGGCAACAACAAAATATCCCGTTAGACGATGACGATACATTTTTATTATCGAAACTCGAGGCGGATTCTTATTTCGATGGAGACGAAGCTCAGGTAAAATTACAGAAAGCAATACTAACCCTACCTGAAAAACAGCGTATAGTCTTTAACATGAAATATTTTGATGATATAAAATACGAAGACATGTCTTTAATTCTCGACACCTCTGTCGGGGCTTTAAAAGCGTCATATCACCATGCCGTGAAAAAAATTGAAGATTTTTTATCATCACCGGATTAAACCTTTTCAGGTTAGTTTAGTCTTTATATAAGCAACGAAAAGTATTCAATATCAAATTGCAAAAGAATCGATTACCAATTGTTGCATTTACGGTTAAAAAGTCAAAAAAGGTCTGAGACCTTTAATACTCTTAGAATAAAGGAGGAGATATGCTTAACGATACAAATAAAAAAAATCCGTTTAAAGTTCCCGAAAATTATTTCGAAAACTTTAATCTCGAGATGATGGACAAGCTTCCTGAAAAGAACAAACAGGTAAAAAAAATTCCGTTATGGAAAACCATCACCAAATGGTCGGCTGCGGCTGCCATATTGGCTGCTGTTTCTTTGGTAGGTATAAATTACAACGAATCTTCTCAGAAAAAAGCGATCGAACAAGAAGAAAAAACGGCAGCTCTCGAAAACGACTATTATCAGTTTATCGAAGATGAAGCTACTCTTCTTGCTTATAAGGACTCTTTTTACGAATGAATCAATTGATAAAATAAAGTATATCATTAAGTATATGCTTTTTACTTAAGATATCAAACACACCAGTCATGAAATCAAAAAATACAATATTATTACTGTTATTCTCTCTATGCTTTATATCTCAGACATTTGCACAGAAGAGATCTTTTGATATTGACGCTTTTAAACAAAAAAAAGCTGAATTTATCATCCAGAAAGTAGGATTGACCGATGCTGAAGTCAAAGCGTTTATCCCTTTGACAAACGAATTGATGGACAAACGTTTCGAAATAAACCGGGAGGTGAGAAAAAACGCCCGTGAAATCAGAAAAAAAGACAATAAAACAAATGCCGACTACGAACGCATGATCAATGAAGCGGCTGATGTAAAGCTCAAAGAAGCTCAATTAGACAAAGAATATCTACAGAAATTCAAACAAGTTCTTTCCGCCGAGAAAATATACAAATATCAGCAGGCTGAAGCTGAATTCATGAAACAAATGATTGATAAAAGGCGGAATCACAATTAGAAACATAGAGAAGTTATAAAACCGAATATACAAAACAGGAATAGGCGATAAGCTTATTCCTGTTTTACGTTTATGGACAAAACGGTCTACTCCTTAAATTAAACCATTGGCACGGACTTTGTGTTATAACAATCAGCGGTATCAGTAAAATAAGTAACGGACTTTGATTGTTTCACCTATCAAAGTAATAAACAGAACTGAGACCTTACTTGAATGATATACATGTAAATTTGAAATATAAAACAATGAATAAAGGAATAACATCCAAAATACTAGATTGGGCTTACAACAAGGCTTTAACCGGATTCAGCGGTACTGAATCCGCATACTCGCTTGCCCATAACTATATCAATACTCCGGGAACATTGGAGAAGAAAGTAGACAGGCTCATAAAATGGCAGGTCACCAAGTCTGCCACCAGCGGATTTATTACAGGATTCGGGGGACTGATGATGATGCCGTTTTCCGTTCCGGCCAACATTGCCAGTGTCATATATATACAAATACGAATGATAGCAGCAATAGCCCATATGGGAGGTCACGACCTGCAAAGCGACAGGGTCAAATCGATGATCTATATCTGTATGGCCGGTAACGGAGCCAAGGAATTAGCCAAAGAAGCCAGCGTAAAAGCAGGAGAAAAAGCTCTGAGAAATATCTCTCAGAAAGCGACAGGCCGGATAGCCGAATCCATAGGGAGCAAAGGGCTGACTAAAATAACCAAAGCGATCCCTTTCATGGGTGGTGTTATCGGAGCATCATTCGATGCCGTAACAACCAAAATAGCCGGAGATATTGCTAAAAAAACATTTATTAATAACAACAATATTGATGTCTACTATAAAAGAGACTCGATTAATTTGTAATTTTTTTTACCTTTGCTTATCTAGAGTCTGCTTAAATTTTACAGATGAGCTTTAAGCAGACTCCTAACGTAGTCAATAAGCAGGTCTAAGACCTTAATATAAGAAAGAGCCAATATATGCTATTAACAAGTTCATTGGAGAAATTGGGACAATATGTCCTTCTGATGCGAAAAGTATTTACCCGCCCTCAAAAGTGGCGAATATTCTTCAATCAGTTAGTAAAAGAAATAAATAAGCTGGGAGTCGATTCTATAAGCATCGTTATCATTATCTCTTTCTTTATCGGAGCGGTAATCGTTATCCAGATCGCTTTGAATATATCAAGTCCGCTCCTACCCCGATACACAGTAGGTTTCACATCCCGTGAAATTATTCTTCTGGAATTTTCATCAACAATCATGTGTTTGATACTAACAGGTAAAGTCGGATCGAATATTTCTTCAGAAATCGGAACAATGCGTGTCACCGAACAAATTGATGCCCTTGAAATAATGGGTGTCAATTCAGCCAGCTACCTTATACTGCCAAAAACAATCGGATTGATGGTATTCATTCCGGTATTAGTAGTGTTAAGTATGTTTTTCGGTATTATCGGAGGGTTTGCCGTATGTTATCTCACACATGCTGTTACAATAGTAGACTTTGAGTTTGGACTTCAATCCTTCTTCAAGGAATTCTATATTTGGTACGCCATTATGAAAACCATATTTTTCGCTTTCTTAATTTCATCCATATCGGCATATTATGGTTATTATGCCAAAGGAGGTTCGCTTGATGTAGGGAAAGCCAGTACAAATGCTGTGGTAATAACCAGTATTTTAATACTGATTTCGGATTTAATAATCACTGATTTAATGATGGGATGATAGAAGTACGCAACTTAATAAAATCGTTCGAAGGACGTGACGTGCTCAAAGGTGTGAGCATGATATTCGAAGAAGGAAAAACAAACCTCATCATAGGACGAAGCGGTTCGGGAAAGACCGTATTGCTCAAAAATCTGGTCGGACTAATGAGACCTACCAGCGGAGCTATACTTTACGATGGACGAGATCTGACTCGACTATCAACCAATCAGATGAAACTTCTCCGACAAGAAATGGGTATGATATTTCAGGGATCGGCATTGTTTGATGCAATGACTGTTTTCGAGAATGTCTACTTCCCTCTTGACATGTTTTCGGATATGTCGAGAAGCGAAAAAAAAGCCCGTGCACAATTCTGTCTTGACAGGGTAAACCTTTCGGATGCAGGAAATCTGTATCCTTCTGAGATCAGTGGAGGTATGATGAAACGTGCCGCAATAGCACGAGCAATAGCTTTAAATCCCAAATACTTATATTGCGATGAACCCAATTCGGGACTGGACCCGCAAACATCACTGGTGATAGATCAACTGATTCACGAAATCACAACAGAATTCAAAATCACAACTATCATAAACACCCACGATATGAATTCGGTAATGAATATCGGTGAGAAAATTTTCTTTATAAAAGAAGGAAATCTCGAATGGGAAGGGACAAATCAGGATATTCTTATGGCAGATAATGAAGCTCTCAATGACTTTGTATTTGCATCCGACCTGTTCAAAAAGGTTAAGGAGGTTGAGATTAAAGAAATTAAAGAACAAGAATAAATTCTTTTTTCAAATATATTCTATTTAGCTTACTCATGAAAGTTGTATCATATAATGTCAATGGTATTCGCTCGGCTGCGAGCAAAGGTTTATTCGATTGGTTAGAAATTTCATTGCCCGATGTGGTTTGCCTTCAGGAACTAAAAGCACAGGAAGATCAAATAGACACAAAAACGCTGGAAGAAATCGGTTATTCTTCTTACTTTTTCCATGCAGCAAAGAAGAAAGGATACAGTGGCGTAGGATTACTATCTAAAACAAAACCCGATTTTGTGCAGATAGGAATGGGAATTCCCAAATACGATGATGAAGGACGGGTAATCCGTGCCGACTTTGGCCCCATCACAATTATATGCGTATATATACCGTCGGGAACTACCGGCGATGCCCGTCAAGCTTATAAAATGGAGTTTCTGTCAGATTTTGCCCAATATATTGCAGAACTCAGACAAGAACGCAAAGAGGTTTTGATCTGTGGAGACTATAACATCTGTCACAAAGCTATTGATATAAACAATCCGGATAAACATACTACGATGTCGGGATTTCTACCCGAAGAACGTGAATGGTTCGACCAATTTGTAGCCACCGGACTCATCGATACATTCCGTGTATTTGACAAAAGCCCCGAAAGATATACATGGTGGAGTTTCAGAGCCAGATCAAAGGGAAAAAATCTGGGATGGCGTATAGACTACCATCTTCTATCGGAAGAAGCACGCCGCAGGTTGAAAAGTGCATCTATATTCCGTGAAATAGAATACTCCGATCATTGTCCGGTAAGAGTAGAATTAGACATGAGCATCTAAAAATTATAAAAGCATGATATTGCATTAAATACATGCAATCATTTATATCTATCCTTAATAGAGGTATTATAGTAAAACTTTTTGCTATTTTCGTTGTTTTAAATCACGAATAAACTGTTTTAAGGAATAAATTCGTTTCTTGAGAGTTGACTCTTCTTGAAATGAGAGCCGGATGAGTCCGGATTTATTCATCAAAATTTAATAAAGTATAATGGCTAAATTATTAAGCATAAAAAACCTACATGCAAATGTAGAAGGAAAAGAAATATTAAGAGGGCTTGACCTTGAAGTTAATGAAGGAGAAATCCATGCAATCATGGGTCCCAACGGAGCAGGAAAAAGTACGCTTGCATCCGTGCTTGTAGGTAACCCTAATTTTGAAGTAACCGAAGGAGAAGTTGATTTTCAAGGCAAAGACCTGCTAGATCTTGATCCCGAAGAAAGAGCTTGCGAAGGTCTGTTTTTAAGCTTCCAATATCCGGTGGAAATTCCCGGTGTAAGTATGGTCAATTTCATGCGTACCGCAGTAAACGAAACACGAAAACACAAAGGATTAGAACCGATTCCGGCATCTGATTTTCTGAAATTGATGAAGGAAAGACGTGAACTTGTAGAATTGGACAGCACACTCGCCAGCCGTTCGGTAAACGAAGGTTTTTCGGGGGGAGAAAAGAAACGCAACGAAATATTCCAGATGGCAATGCTTGATCCGAAATTAGCGATATTGGACGAAACCGATTCGGGATTGGATATAGATGCTTTACGTATTGTTGCGGCAGGTGTAAATAAATTGAGACGCAAAGACAATGCAACCATTGTAATTACTCACTATCAGAGATTGCTTGATTATATAAAACCCGATTTCGTACATGTTCTGTACAAGGGGCGTATAGTAAAAAGCGCAGGTCCCGAATTGGCTCTTGAACTTGAAGAAAAAGGCTATGACTGGATCATAAAAGAATTTAAAGACTAGAGTCGCAGACACTTTTATTACTTAGGTAGTCATAATAAGTAACTGTAAGCATTTAATGATATACATCTGAATTATGACAGTCTTTGATTGTTATACCTGACAAAGTAATAAAAAAGCCTGAAACCTTAATATATTTCATAAACTCAAATAATCAATGATAGAAACTCAATATATAGACCTATTTACCCAACATCGGGATCTCATTGACAGTAAGTCAGCCAATGTGCTGAACAGTCAGCGGGATAAAGCTCTTGAGGTATTCAAAAAAATAGGTTTTCCAAATCGGCAGCTCGAAGATTTTCAGTATTCCGATGTGGCAAATGAATTCATTCCTGACTTCGGTATAAATATCAACCGTTTTCCGGTAAAAGTAGATCCTTACCAAACATATAAATGCAACGTTCCGGAACTGGCCACCAATCTGTTTTTCTTATTGAATGACGGCTTTCACGGAACAAACCTTCCCAAAATGAATTTTCCCGCAGGAGTATTCATCGGAAGTTTAAATGATTTTGCAGAACAGCATACAGATATTTGTGCCAAGTATTACGGTAAAATAACCAAATTGGAAAAGAACGGTGTTGCTGCTTTCAATACCATGTTTGCTCAGGATGGTTTTGTGGTATACGTTCCGGACAATACAGTCATAGAACAGCCTATCCAATTGATAAATATTCTTACTGCCAATGCCGATTATTTGGTAAACCGAAGAATACTCATTATCGCAGGTAAAAATGCACAGGTAAAAATGCTTGCCTGTGACCATACTGTTACCTCAGGTAAATTTTTGGTAACCCAGGTAACTGAAATATATGCCGATGATAATGCGCATGTGGAATTTTACGAATTAGAAGAAAATTCGAATAATGTTTCACGCCATGCATCCACTTTCGTCAAACAAGAGAAAAGCTCTACCACCCTGCTAAATAATATTACTCTTAACTGTGGCTTTACACGAAATAACTACAATGTAATATTGAACGGCGAACATTCCGAAGCACAGGTGGCAGGAGTAGTTATTTCGGATAAAGAACAACATGTGGACAACTTCGTATTTATGGATCATGCGAAACCTCATTGCGAAAGTACCCAGTTGTTTAAATATGTATTACAGGATCATTCGACCGGTGTATTTTGCGGACGTATCCTAGTTGAAAAAGACGCTCAGAAAACAATGGCATATCAGACAAATAATAATTTGTGCGCATCACCGGACTCACGCATGCATTCAAAACCTCAATTAGAGATTTATGCGGATGATGTTAAATGCTCACACGGACTTACTACCGGACAACTAGATGAAGATGCTTTATTCTATCTGAGAGCCAGAGGTATTGCTAAAGCCGATGCCGAATTATTATTGATGCAGGCATTTACCGCTGATGTATTACGTCTGATACATATCGACGAATTGAGAACACGTCTTGAAGAATTGGTCGAGAAGCGTTTCCGGGGACAGGATGCCCGATGCGGAAACTGCGAAATATGCAAATAAGGTCACAGACCATTTATAACTTTGGTCTGTAATGCAGACAAAGCTAGTTATGATTGAAAATCATATCATCAACTTCAATCAGTTACTTATATGTCTTTAGATATAACTAAAATAAGAAAGGACTTCCCTATACTCTCAACCGAAGTATACGGGAAGTCTCTCGTATATTTTGATAACGGGGCTACAACACAAAAGCCTCAATGCGTTATTGATAAAATAACCGAAATATACTCAACCGTCAATGCCAACATACACAGAGGTGTTCATCATCTGAGTCAGGAAGCAACCAAATTGACCGAAAATGCCCGTAAGATTGTTCAACAATTTATCAATGCGAAACATAGTCACGAGATTATTTTCACTAAAGGTACAACCGAAAGCATTAATCTTGTGGCAAGTAGCTTCTGCCGTCAGTTTTGTAAAGAAGGCGACGAAATCATTGTCAGCGAAATGGAACACCATTCCAATATTGTTCCCTGGCAGATACAGGAAGATATATCCGCAGTAAATCTGAAAGTAATCCCGATCAATGACAAAGGAGAGATTATAATAGAAGAGTTCGAGAAACTAATCACACCAAAAACACGATTGGTATCAGTAACTTATGTTTCGAATGTAATGGGAGTCATAAATCCCGTTGAAAAGGTAATAGAGATCGCACATAAACACAATATTCCTGTTTTGATAGATGCAGCACAAGCCGTTCAGCACATCGAAATAGATGTACAGAAACTTGACTGCGATTTACTGGTCTTTTCGGGTCATAAAATCTATGGGCCTACAGGAACAGGTGTTTTATACGGTAAAGAAGATTTATTGAATCAATTACCTCCGTATCAGGGAGGTGGTGAAATGATCGGCAAAGTATCTTTCGCTAAAACCACGTTTAACGAATTGCCTTTCAAATTCGAAGCAGGAACACCCAACTATGTCGATTTCATAGCTTTGGGTACAGCTTTAGAATATGTACAGTCTCTAGGATTGAATAATATTAAGGCTTACGAAGACGAACTTCTGGAATATGCAACTAAGCGTCTGCTCGAAATAGAAGGTTTAAAAATATTCGGGACATCCAAGCACAAGAGTGCTGTTATTTCATTCTTAGTCAAAGGTATTCATCATTACGACATGGGCATGTTACTTGATAAAATGGGTATCGCCGTGCGTACCGGACACCATTGTGCTGAACCTCTCATGGATGTACTTGGCATAGAAGGAACCGTAAGAGCCTCTCTGGTGTTCTACAATACAAAAGAAGAGATCGACAGATTAGTAGAAGGAGTAAAACGCGTTGTATCAATGTTCGGATAAAACAGATAAACAGTTCCTCCCCCACTTTCAGCGGCTCAACAAACATAACAGCAACAGGTATTTATTGCTTCAAAATGCAACATTTAATACTCTCTGCTACTTAATTGCGACTATTTATGAATAAACGACATAAATAGTCGTTTATTATTTAAATCAACAGACCTTTTTGCTACTATTCTTAGTAAAACACATCAATACTGCTATAACTTTATCGTAATCTTAAACACATTATTTGAGTTATTTATTAAATTTGCATACAATAAGGTCTCAGACCTCTTGTTATACTATCGAGTATAAGGTTGTGCATGATAAGATCCATTGTGTAGATATTATCCAATTTATTATAATTCATTATGTCGAGATATTTTTTTATCTGTATTGCATTCATTAGTGTTCATCTATCCGCGCAAGTCAAAAGTGACATTTATCCCATCGCATTCTATAATTTAGAAAATCTGTTCGACACCAATCGGGATAATAATATACAAGACGAAGATTTTACTCCACAAGGGAAATACCAATGGACTGAGGATAAATATAATAAAAAGCTGAATAATCTGGCGGATGTGATTTCACAGCTGGGACGCCAACAAAACAAAGATGGCTTTGCCATACTCGGAGTAGCAGAAGTAGAAAACCGTAAAGTAATGGAAGACCTTATTCTGAAAACAAAACTTTCGGAAACCAAATATCAGATTGTACATCAGGATTCGCCCGATGCCAGAGGAATTGATGTCGGCATGATCTATAATCCCAAATATTTCAAAGTAAAAACGTATCGCACTTATCCGTTTACACTCCCCGGAAATAATAACATCCGTACACGTGACATACTTGTAGTCAGCGGACTATTAGCAGGTGAGCCTATCTCCATTCTGGTCAATCACTGGCCATCTAGACGAGGCGAAGACTCGTCTCCTTTACGCGAACGTGCCGGATCAATATGCAAACATATCAGTGATTCTATCTATAACGAAAATCCCAAAACAGCAATTGTTATTATGGGAGATATGAATGACGATCCGAAAGATAAGAGTACCAGTATCGCCCTCGGTGCAAAAAAAGAAATGAATCAAGTAAAAGAAGGAGGTCTATTCAATACCTTGTGGAAAACGCATGAAAGCGGACGAGGCACACTCTGCTACAGAGGAGAATGGAACTTATTTGATCAGATTATCATCTCTCAAAGTTTACTAAAATCAGGGAAAAGTAATCTCAATTATATTAAATCGGAGATTTTCACCCGTGATTACATGTTTCAGCAATCAGGTAAGTATAAAAGCTACCCGCTCAGAACTCTTTCGGGAAATACTTTTCTGAACGGTTACAGTGATCACTTTCCCACCCTCATCTACATAGGGAAAGCGGAAAAACAGTAAATATATTATTAAACACATGCGTGTAAGGCATATGACTAATTATTTAATTTATCTTTAAGGTCGAAGACCTGTTTTGCATATATTATTTATCAAATGCCTTTGGTCACTTAAAATAACAAATAGGTCGATGACCTTAATTTTCAAAAAAGATCCTTATGAACAGTGTAAACAACCTAAAGTATCGCCTTATCATAATGAACTTCCTGCAATTTTTCGTGTGGGGAGCATGGCTTATCTCTCTGGGTGGGTATTTAGGTGCAGAACTCCATTTCGAAGGAGGACAAATAGGGGCAATATTTGCAACTATGGGAATCGCTTCGCTAATTATGCCCGGATTAACAGGTATTATTGCCGATAAATGGGTTAACGCCGAACGGTTGTACGGTATATGTCACCTGCTGGGAGCCGCATTTCTGATATATGCATCAACAGCAACAACTTACGAACATATGCACTGGGCTATGTTACTTAACTTAATGGTGTATATGCCCACACTATCATTAACGAATACCGTTTCGTATAATGCTCTCGAAAAAGCAAAAATGGATATCGTAAAAGATTTCCCGCCGATCAGGGTATGGGGTACAGTCGGCTTTATCTGTGCCATGTGGACAGTAGACCTTACAGGATTCAAACACAGCAACATGCAATTATATGTAGCCGCATGTGCCGCTCTCCTATTAGGAATGTATGCCTTTACACTCCCTAAATGTCCTCCGGCAAAAACAGAAAACAAGACAGTGCTATCATCATTCGGTCTGGATGCATTAGTACTCTTCAAGAAAAAAAGAATGGCTATATTCTTTTTCTTTTCCATGCTTTTAGGTGCAGCCTTACAAATCACAAATACATACGGAGATTTATTCCTCAGCAGTTTCAGGGATATACCCGAATATGCAGATTCTTTCGGGGTGAAGCACTCGGTCATTCTTCTATCTATATCTCAGATTTCCGAAACATTATTTATCCTTGCAATACCATTTATACTCCGCTCTTTCGGTATTAAAACGGTTATGCTCATGAGTATGGCTGCATGGGTACTCAGGTTTGCGTTATTCGGATTAGGTAATCCGGGAGACGGTCTTATCTTATTCATACTGTCCATGATAGTTTACGGAATGGCATTTGATTTCTTTAATATATCGGGATCGCTGTTTGTAGAAAAAGAAGCCGACAGCAAAATCAGAGCCAGTGCACAAGGATTATTCTTCATGATGACAAACGGTCTTGGAGCCATAATCGGAGGATATGCCAGCGGTGCTGTTGTTGATTATTTTTCGGAATACGCATCTACCGGACAGGTTCTTAGCAGAGACTGGACAAGCATTTGGTATTGTTTTGCCGGATATGCTTTAGTTATTGCTGTATTATTCGTATTTTCGTTCAAATCAAAACCGGAGAAAACCGAATTGAAAGAAACACTAAATCAAGCATAATTAAT
>OGZT01000526.1_pt1 | contig 30487 bp, 27 predicted proteins | sample 1576891 | NCBI WGS metagenome assembly OGZT01 (sample SAMEA3541521, study PRJEB24748) | human gut metagenome | biome: human gut; feature: human-associated habitat; material: faeces | place: China | collected 2012 | reverse complement strand
ATATAGAAAATATATGTCTGAGATTTTGATGTGAATTAACTATAACAAAATCATTCAAAGGTGTCAATTAGAAAAACAGTTACAACATTTTAAAAAAAGCTATCAGTTACAACACATTTCATCTTAATTGTTGTAATCGATAGCTTTTTATATTTCTATATTATCTTATTCCGGATTCACAATCTTCCCGGCAACTGCACATGACGCTGCTGTTCTCGGACTTGCAAGATAAATCTCTACCTTAGATGTTCCCATACGTCCAAGGAAGTTTCTGTTATTCGTTGCTACAACTCGTTCTCCATCAGAAAGGATTCCTCCTGTTCTTCCGCAACACAATCCGCACCCCGGATGTGTAATAATCGCACCTGCTTCTGCCAGAATATCCAGTGTTCCGTCTGACAGTGCCTGTCTGTAGATCTTGCGGCTTGCCGGTGTAACGATCAACTTCACAAAGTCTGCAACTTTCTTCCCTTTGAGTACTTCTGCTGCAGCTCTAAAGTCTTCCAGACGACCGTTTGTACAGGATCCGATAAATACCTGGTCAATCTCTGTTCCTTCCAGTTCACTAACATTTCTGATCTTATCAACCTGGGACGGACATGCCATAACCGGAACGAAATCCTCTGCCTTATATGTCATAGTTTTCATATAGACAGCATCTTCATCTCCAACAAGGCTTTTCTGGTAGTCGTTGAGTTCAATCTCACAATATTCTGCCGTCTTCTCATCCGGTGTGAAAAGTGCACATTTTGCTCCTGCCTCGATTGCCATGTTTGCCATTGTCATACGGCTTGCAACTGACATATTCTCAATCGTGCTTCCCGAGAATTCCAGTGCTCTGTAAGTTGCTCCGTCCGCACGGAGATCTCCGATCAATCGGAGAATGATATCCTTGGACATTACATTTTCCGGAAGTTCTCCGTCAATCACAACTTTGATCGTCTCCGGAACTTTAATCCACATTGTACCGGTTCCGAGAATACTTGCCATTTCTGTATAACCGATTCCGGATGAAAATGCGCCGACACAACCATAAGTTGTCGTATGGCTGTCTGTTCCGAATGCGATATCTCCAGGTTTCACATATCCGGCTTCTGTCATCAACTGATGACAGATTCCGTCGCTTCTATGTACGTGAGTCAGTCCATATTTTTCTACAAATTCATCTCCTTTGTGGAAATGTCTTGTGTCATCCTGCTGGCTTGCCGGAACCAGGTGGTCATAAATCAAAACCACTTTATCCGGATCATGAAGTTTTGTAAATCCCATCTCTTCAAATTTATCTGCTACAAAAGGAATGAAAATATCATGGATCATGCATCTGTCAACATTAACTGTCACGATATCTCCCGGCTTTACTGCCTTTCCTGTATTATGTCTGATAATCTTTTCAATAATCGTCTCGCCCATCATGCTCTCCTTTCTGCTCAATCCTCAAGTCCATTCAGCTTGCGCATAGCTTTTACAAGTCCGCCTGCCTGAATGATGCTCATCAGATTCTCCGGCAGAGAAGCAATCGGATATTCTTTGCCATTATAGTCTACATGCTGATTCATCACGACATCAATTGTGTCGCCTTCTTTCATATCATCATACAGATCCGGCTGCTCGATCAAAAGCAGACCATTATTGATTGAATTGCGGAAAAAGATTCTTGCAAATGATTTCGCGATCACACACTGGATTCCAAGTGCTTTGATGATCTCCGGTGCCTGCTCTCTGGAAGATCCACATCCAAAGTTCTTTCCTGCAACGATAATATCACCTTTCTGGATCTGTCCTGCCAACTCCGGACGAAGCGGACTGAATCCATACTGTTTCATATCGTCAATTGTTTTCAGTGCAAGATACTCTGTCGGGATGATGATATCAGTATCGATATCATCTCCGAGTACCCACACCTTTCCTGTAAATTTATCCATAGTTCACCTCAAAATATATAAGTTCTTCTCTGTGTAAGTTACCTCTTGTTCCTTTCACCTTACAGATCAGATGCAAGTGCGATCTCACCCTTAATTGCTGATGCAGTAACTGTTGCTGCGGATCCAAGATACACTTTTGAACTTGGGTGTCCTGCACGACCCTTGAAATTACGTGTTCCTGTACTGATCAGAACTTCATTTTCACCGATAACTCCCTGGCAGCTTCCCCAGCAGACGCTGCAATTCGGATTCATTACAATTGCACCTGCCTCCATGAAAATGTCAAGAAGTCCTTCCTTAAGAGCCTGGCGGTAAATTGTCTGGCTTGCCGGAACAACAAGGAAACGAACCTTATCTGCAACTTTCTTTCCTTTGATGACTTCTGCTCCGACACGAAGATCTTCAATACGTCCATTATTACAGGAACCTAAAAATGCTTCATCAATCTTAATTCCACGCACTTCTTTTGCCGGACTTAAATTATCTACAAAATCAGGTTTTGCCACAACTGGTTCCACTTTAGAAAGATCGATTGTATACTCTCTGATATAATGTGCATCTGGATCACTGTGGAATACAGCTTTCGGCTCACGGCCATGCTCTTTCAGGTATTCCATTGCTTTTTCATCTGCCTCGAAGATACCTGTCTTGGCTCCGGCTTCTACTGTCATATTGCAAAGTGCGATACGATCACTGATGCTCAGTGTCTTTGCCCCTTCTCCGGTGAACTCCATCACCTGATAGTTACATCCGTTCGCACCGACCTGACCGATAATTGTCAGAATCAGGTCTCTTGCATAAACACCTTCCGGAAGTTCTCCGATCAGATTGAATTTCACTGATTCCGGAACAAGTACCCAGGACTGTCCTGTCACCATTCCATAAAGGAAGTCTGTACATCCGACACCTGTACCGAACGCTCCGAGTGCTCCGTAGGAACAAGTATGGCTGTCAGCTCCGAAGATCAGTTCTCCCGGACGGACATAGTTCTCCATCATAACCTGATGACAGACACCCTTTCCTTCCCAGAAGTCAATGCCGTTCTCTTTTGCAAAATCTCTCATCTTCTTCTGAGATGCCGCTGTCTTCGGACTATCAGATGGCACATTATGATCCACAATGAATACCAGTTTCTTCGGATCTGCAATACGAGGATTCTTTAATTTGTTATTATACATATCCACAGTAAGGTGTGTCGTTCCATCATTACTCATCATTCTGTCCAATGTTACTGTATGGATATCTCCCGGTTTTACGCTGTCCACACCGGCGGCAGCAGCGATGATCTTCTCTGCGATTGTCATTCCCATAGCTCTAGTCCTCCTTATTCAGTGAAGCGATCAGTCCGCCCTGATTCAGAATATTCTGCATATACTCCGGCAGCTTTGTACAAGAATAAGTCTTTCCATTCGCCTCAGCTGTTCCGTCAGACATGCGAAGTTCCATTGTATCACCTGTCTTTACTTCATCCGGAAGTTCCTTACAGACAATCACCGGAAGTCCGATATTGATCGCATTTCTATAGAAGATTCTTGCAAATGATTTCGCAATGACAGCCTGTACTCCAAGTGCTTTGAGCACACCTGGTGCCTGCTCTCTGGAAGAACCACACCCAAAGTTCTCTCCTCCGACTACGAAATCTCCTGGTTTTACTTTCTTTGCGAAATCCGGATCCAATGATTCAAATGTATGACTCTTCATCTCATCTAAGTTCGGCAGAAGCAGATACTGGGATGCGATGATCTGATCTGTATCAAGATCATTATGAAATTTAAAAATTGTACCTTTTTCCATAATAATAATGTCCTTTCTGTTGTCCTGTGGATAAATTGTATCAATTTAACGTGATGAAGTCCATGAACTTTTTTAACAAATCTTCATCTTATTTTGCATTGATTTTCTATATTATTTGGAATTCATTATACACTATCTTCGGAGATCAATCATTACAAATCATACAATTATTTCCCGTTTGTCTCATTATTCCAACCATCTGGTTACCCAATTCCATGTAAAATCATTAAAAGTGCAAAAAACGAGACAAACCTGTTCACACTATTTGCAGGAGGGATTAGAACTATGCCAAAACGAACACCTATTACCGGAGAGAAGAATCTGATCAGCAAAAGGCTCATTGAACTTCGTCGGCAACGCCATATGTCACAGAGACTTTTAGCTTACAAACTCCAATTGCACGGATATGATATGGACAAAAATGTAATTACAAGAATAGAAACAAACAAACGTTACGTTACAGACATAGAATTGAAAGCTCTAACTGAGATCTTCAACGTTTCTTATGAATATCTCATTGAGGGAAAAGACATCCTTGAACCTTAACGGATGATAGAAACGGAGGTGAAACTATGGCAAATATTCAACTTGCGGATAATCTACGGCGTTTGAGAAAGCAATATAACTACACACAGGCTCAGATCGGCAAAAAGCTGCATATCACTCATCAGGCTTATTCAAATTATGAAACCGGCGTACGTGAACCAAACCTTCAACTTCTTGCTGAACTATCCTGGATCTATCACACCTCTGTCGACTCGCTTATCACTCAGTACTGCAATGCAAAGAATCCATCATCAGTTGAAGTAAAAAACTATTTCTGTATTAAAATTGAAAATAGTGAAAACGACATTCTTCTTACAAAAAATGAAGTGAATTTTCTTTTGAAATACCGTTCTGCTGGTGAAGCTGACCGTAAACTCGCACATAAAGCTTTAGATTTTACTGAACATTGATTTCTATTTCAAAAAGAACTGGACCCATTGACATTAATTATCTGGGTTCAGTTCTTTTTTATCTCTACTTTCTTCTACGCTGATATTGCATTTCCTGTATACAGCTGATAATACTTACCTTTCTCTTCAATCAACTGGTCGTGTGTACCTCTCTCGATGATTCTTCCCTGTTCCAAAACCATGATACAATCGGAATTACGTACCGTTGACAATCGGTGGGCAATCACGAATGTCGTACGACCATGCATCAGCCGATCCATACTTTCCTGAATAATACGCTCTGTGCGAGTATCAATTGAACTCGTTGCCTCATCCAGAATCAATACCGGTGGGTCTGCTACTGCCGCACGGGCAATCGCAAGAAGCTGTCGCTGTCCCTGACTTAAGTTTGCTCCATCTCCGGTAATCACCGTGTCATACCCTTCCGGAAGTCTACGAATAAATCCATCTGCATTCGCCAGTTTTGCTGCCGCAACAATTTCTTCATCTGTTGCATCCAGCTTCCCAAAACGAATATTGTCTTTCACTGTACCAGTAAACAAATGTGTATCCTGCAATACGATTCCAAGAGAATGTCGAAGGTCTGCTTTCTTGATCTTGTTAATATTAATTCCGTCATAGCGGATCTTACCATCCTGAATATCGTAGAATCGATTGATCAGATTTGTAATTGTTGTCTTACCGGCTCCTGTTGAACCTACGAAAGCAATCTTCTGCCCCGGTTCTGCATATAGCTTCACATCATGAAGGACGATTTTGTCATCATTGTATCCGAAATCTACTCCGTCAAATACAACATTTCCTTTTAGCTCAACATAATCAACAGAACCGTCTGCCTGATGTGTATGTTTCCATGCCCAGCGGCCAGTACGTTTCTCACTTTCTGTCAGTTTTCCATCCTCTTCTTTTGCATTAACTAATGTAACATAACCTTCATCCACCTCCACTTTTTCATCCAGAAGTGTAAAGATACGCTCCGCACCTGCAAGTGCCATAACAATCGCATTCAGCTGCTGGCTCACCTGGTTGATCGGCATACTGAAGCTTTTATTAAATGTAAGGAAACTTGCCAGACCGCCCAATGTAAATCCACCGACATGGTTAAGAGCAAGTGCACCTCCAACGATCGCACACATTACATAACTGATATTTCCAATCTGCGCATTCATAGGACCGAGGAAATTCGCATAAGTATTTGCACGGTCTGCGCTCACAAACAGCTCCTCATTCAACTTTTTGAATTCTGTCTTACTTTCTTCTTCATGACAGAATACCTTCACAACCTTCTGACCGTTCATCATTTCTTCAATATATCCGTTGACCTTACCAAGATTCTTCTGCTGCTCAAGGAAATATTTTCCACTCTGTCCGGCAGCTTTCTTTGTTCCCCAGATCATGATCGCAACCATAACCATCGTCACTGCTGTCAGTGGAATATTCAAGATCAACATACTGATAAATACACTGACAATTGTAAATCCACTGTTGATAATCTGCGGAATACTCTGGCTCACCATCTGTCTGAGTGTATCAATGTCATTCGTGTAGATTGACATGATATCGCCATGTGCATGTGTGTCGAAATATTTAATCGGAAGTTTCTCCATGTGACTGAACAGATCATTCCTCATGTTCATCATCATTCCCTGTGTCACATTGATCATAATTCGGTTGTAAGCATACGTTGCCACGATTCCGACTCCATAAAAACAGGCAACTTTTCCGATTGCATGTGTAAGCGGTGTAAAGTTCGGTGTATCACTGGACAATAAGAACGGTGTAATGTATTTATCAATCAAATCTCTTGTGAACATCGTTCCCTGAACATTTGCAATAACTCCTACAAAAATAAGGATGAATACTATAATGCAATGAAATTTATAATCCCTGAAAATATAATCCATCAGACGTTTCAGTAATTTTCCAGGATTTTCCACTCTATTCTTTGGTTTTTCCATTGGTCCGCGCATTATGCTTCACCTCCATTTTCATCAAAATCTCCGCCTCCCTGTGTCTGAGACTCATATACCTCGCGATAAATCTCATCTGACGCAAGCAGTTCATCATGTGTTCCGAATCCATGAATCTTTCCTTCATCCATCACAATAATACGGTCTGCATCCTGAACACTGGATACACGCTGTGCAATGATCAGCTTTGTCGTATCCGGAATCTCTTCGCGGAATGCACGTCGGATCTTCGCATCTGTTGCAGTATCAACAGCACTTGTACTGTCGTCAAGAATCAGTATCTTCGGCTTCTTTAGCAATGCTCTTGCAATACAGAGTCTCTGCTTCTGACCACCGGACACATTGTTTCCGCCCTGTTCAATATGCGTATTATATTTATCCGGGAAGCGCTCGATAAATTCATCTGCACAGGCCAGTTTACATGCCTGGATACACTCTTCATCTGTCGCTTCTTTATCTCCCCAACGGAGATTGTCTAAAATACTTCCTGTAAATAAGACATTTTTCTGAAGCACTACAGACACCTGATTACGAAGCACCTCAAGATCATATTCTTTTACATTTTTTCCACCAACCAGAATCTCTCCGTCCGTCACATCATACAGACGACTGATCAGATTGACCAGACTTGTCTTTGCACTTCCGGTTCCTCCGATAATTCCAATCGTTTCTCCGGAACGAATCTCCAGATTAATGTCTTTCAGGACCTTCTCTGCACTGTCTTTCTTATAAGAAAAGTCTACATTTTTAAATGTAATGCTTCCGTCTGTGACTTCATATACCGGATGTTCCGGATTGTGGATATCTGTTTTCTCATCCAATACTTCTGCAATACGGCGCATACTTGCCATACTCATAGAGATCATAACAAAAACCATCGAAAGCATCATCAGACTCATAAGAATATTCATACAATAAGCAAGAAGACTCATCAGTTCTCCGGTTGTAAGAGAATCCACAACAATCATCTTCGCACCGAACCAGCTGATCAAAATGATGCATGTATAAACTGTAAACATCATAATCGGTGCATTCCATACAACATTCTTCTCTGCTTTTACAAAGATGTCATAAATATTCTTACTTGCACGTTTGAATTTGCTTGTCTCCTCGCCCTCTCGTACATACGCTTTGACAACACGGATTGCAGATACATTTTCCTGAACAGACTCATTCAATGCGTCATATTTTGGAAACGCCTGCTGAAAATATGCAGTTGCATGGCGGATAATAAAAAACAAAATAATTCCAAGAATCAAGACTGCCACAAGATAAATACTTGCCAGCCTTGCATTGATCGCAAATGCCATCACCATCGCACAGACCATACTTGCCGGTGCTCTCATCATCATACGTAACATCATCTGATACGCATTCTGCACATTTGTTACATCTGTTGTCAGACGCGTTACCAGTCCTGCTGTACTGAAATGATCAATATTGGCAAACGAATATGTCTGAATCCGATCAAACATTGCATTTCTCAAATTCTTTGCGAAACCTGTAGAAGCCTTTGCTCCATAACGTCCTCCCGCCATTCCGGCAAGCAGACCTAAAAATGCTGCTACGATCATGATTCCACCCACTTTATAAATGTGGTGGATATCACCCGTATTAACCCCTTTATCAATGATCGATGCCATCAAAAACGGGATCAATGTCTCAAATAAAACTTCAAGAATCATGAAAATCGGTGTCGCGATCGATGCTGCCTTATACTCTTTTACTTCTTTTAATAAAGTACGAATCATGAATTCTCTCCTCTCATTTTTCTTAAATTGAGATGAACCTTACGAGTCACTCTCAAAAATGCCTGTAATTCTTCTTCGGTAATTCCTTCTTCCAGTTCTGCGTCCATTCGCTTGAAAATCTCTCCAAGCTTTTCATGACTTTCGCGTCCTGCCTCTGTCAGCATAACCTTTTTCAGCCTTGCATCACTCGCGACCGAAGCACGATAGACAAGTCCTTTCTTCTCTAAAGCCTGAATGATATTCGTCACTCCCGAACGGCAGATTCCGAAATACTTCTCTATGTCTTTCTGATAAATCTCTGCATCCTGATGTTCATAGAGATAACGCAAAATCCATCCATGCATAAGGGTTCCTTCATCCAACCCTTCCGCTTTTACTCTCGCCTCAAGTAATTTTGAAATGGAACGATCCATTTTATGTACCTGTGGAGCGATATGAAAATGTTCTTCACACAAAATTGTAATCCTCCTTTCCATCTTCACATGCAGGAACTGTTTGTTAATGAACTGTTCATCAATGAACAGTTCCTGCGTAAACAAGTTTATCACATTGGTTTTTAATGTCAATAGAAAATATTGAGTTGTCTTCTATTTTTATTTTGCAAAAGAAAAGCTCACAGCTGATCGTCTACAACCAGCTGTGAGCTTTTTTATTCTAAGTTTCATAATATAAATCTATGTTCACATTCTATCTCTCAGCACATGATACAACTCTGCCTCTGTATAATACTGATAAGGATTTACATAAAGGAAAGTTAAGATTCCAAACGTACATGCTCCCAGCAAATGCCATCCGATAAAGGAAAGATCCAACACGAATGCATCCCATTTATTCCCCATCATTAATCGTTTGCTCTCCGCAAAAATCTCCTGTCTGCTCATCTCAGGATGATCGAGCAGAAGATACGGTACCATCGCATATTCATATCCTTTGATCACACCTGGAACAATAAATAATAGTGACCACAATACAAGATAAATTGTTTGCAAAAACATCGTCATACGAATTGTCTTATTGCAATCTCTTACCATGCGGAAAATATCTTTCACATCCTGTCTTCCGTCTCTTCCATTTTTGAAAAATTTACAACAGCCGACAGTCATTGGGTTCCAGAGGAAATACGCAAGTGCCAAATATACAATAAAAGTAACAACTACTGCTACAGCTATAGTTGCTGCAATTCCAAACGTTAGAATCGGATGAAAACCTTGTATCGAAGTTTCCACCTCACTATTCTTATTCTTTATTGCATTATAAGAATACGTAAATCCATTTCCCAAAAGAAACGTATAAATCAATGCCGCAAGAACAGAATACCAATAATTCTGTTTCAACAGGAATTTCGCTCTTCCTTTTAATTCACTTCTCGTCCACAACATAAAAAATCCCTCCTGATGTCATTCTGTTGATTGAACTAATTGCTACATAATCATTATAGCATATTCCATCTTCCAGAAATACCTCAAGAGGGATATTTTTCTTAATCTTTCGATATCTACATACCTTCCGGATACTCTACTCCTTCCGGTAGTGGATCCCAGTCATTCAATCCCAATGACTGTTTATATCTGGCACGATCCATTGTCATCATCTCCACAGGCTCATTCAGATAATCCAAGAGTTCTTTAATTCCTTCGCGTGTCTTATTATTTACTTCGAAAATACGTTCACATCCGGCATTCTTCATCCAAAGTCTCACCATATCAACATTCGCATAAGGTGAATCTACTTTCGTAATAACTCCGATCAACGGGCGCTGGATAAAGCATCTGCTCCCAGGTCCGAACAGATTGAACGGTTCGTCCGCAGCCTGCACCATAGCGATCACGTCTGCTTCAAATGAAAAACAGGCAAGTCCAACACTAAAATGCTTAGACTCTGCATACTCTCCCGGAGAGTCGATCGTGTCATCTTCTGTATTCGTATACTGTGTCTTCACATAATGCAGTTCTTCTCCCTTAAGAGCCTGCGTCAGTGAAGTCTTCCCCGCTTCACTTCTCCCCATTAAAAATATCTTTTTCATCCTGTTACGCCTCTGTTTTCTTAACTTCTATGAACCTCGCACACTGCAAAGCCAAGTCTTTCATCAAAAAATCGAACTACATCCTCCACAGCTGTCTGCACCTGTGTCAATCCGCCAGTCAGAATCAGTGTTCCGCAGAATCTATCCATAAAACCAATCTCGACATCTGCACTCTTGAATGCTACATCTGCAGCAACTACAACTGCTTCCCACGGTGTAAAACGCAGAAGTCCGATAGACTCTCCTGTGTGATTCTCACCTTCATGAGTTCCGATATGTAATCCCAGATTCTGGTAAATAACCTCATCTGACCTGCTAATAATATGCGCCATGCAGACTTCCTTCCCCGGCACGCGCACACGAGTCATACGAAGCTTCTTTCCTTTCAGATTCTCATAGTCATCATGAAACAGACGCTCCATAAGCTCTTCTCTCGTTATACGTTCCCGTTTCATAAATGCACTTCCTATCGTTTTGTAATATCACAGACTACATAACCAAGAGAATCTCTGAAATAATCTACAACCTCTGTCAGTGCAGAAGTTACATCAGAGATCTCTCCTGTAATGATCAGTGTTCCTGTAAAGCGGTCTGCGAATCCAAGATAAACATTACCGCTTTTCACTGCAATATCAGATGCGATAACTGCTGACTCTGGTGGAGTCATATTCATAATTCCAATTGCAGAAGAACGATAATCCAGATGTGGATTCAATCCAAGTTTCTGATAAATAATCGGAGCCGGACCTCCCATTACATGTGCAAATGTAATCTCCTTACCTGCAACTGTTTCCTGTACAATTCTAATCTGTTCTCCGTGATCATTCGCCATCTGTCAGTTCCTCTCTTTCACATAGATTCTGTAATTCTCATTCATACAATCCTGTATGTTAATCCACTAACATTCTCTGTTCACAGCCAGTCTCGTTACTGTTCACACGATGTGACCAGCAACCCAGTCTCAGCCATAAACTCTCTTACTATAAATAATACTATCTGTATGTCTTTCTGTCAAGGAGATTCCAATAAATCTCAACACACTTCAATCAAGAATCAACAAAATCCAACTGTTTCATTTGTGAAAACAACAGAAACGCAAGCTTTTTATTTTCATACATAAGTAAAAAGAAAAGTTTTTCACCTGCAATACACCAGCTCACTTTGTGTAATTTCTGCAAATGAAAAACTTCCCTTTATTTTAACTATTAACTTCTAGCAATTCATACTTCTTCCGCAATCTCTCTCGCTACAAATACACCACTTGCTGATGCGTGGGACAACGAATGTGTCACTCCACTTCCGTCTCCGATCACATACAGGCCCTTGTGTTTTGTTTCAAGATGTTCATCCAGTTTCACTTCCATATTGTAGAACTTAACTTCTACACCGTAGAGCAGTGTATCATCATTTGCTGTTCCAGGTGCGATCTTATCCAAAGCGTAGATCATCTCAATGATTCCATCAAGAATACGTTTCGGCAATACAAGACTTAAGTCTCCCGGTTCTGCGGAAAGTGTCGGTGTCAGAAAACTCTCTGCAATACGTGCCGGTGTACTTCTTCTTCCTCGAATCAGATCACCAAAACGCTGTACAAGAACACCACCGCCAAGCATATTAGACAGGCGCGCAATACTTTCACCATATCCGTTACTGTCTTTGAACGGCTCTGAGAAATGTTTCTCAACAAGAAGCGCAAAGTTTGTATTCTCTGTCTGCTTTGCCGGATCTTCATAGCTATGTCCGTTTACTGTAACGATTCCGTTTGTATTCTCATTTACAACGATTCCATTCGGATTCATACAGAATGTTCTGACTTTATCTTCAAACTTCTCTGTTCTGTAGACAATCTTACTTTCATACAGTTCATCTGTAAGATGTGAGAAAATAACTGCCGGAAGTTCCACACGGACTCCGATATCTACACGGTTGGATTTTGTTGTGATGTCAAGATTCTCACACACTTTCTCCATCCATTTACTTCCGCTTCTTCCTACAGAAACGATACATTTCTTACATTCATCTACGCCATCTTTTGTAATCACGCGATATCCGCCGTCAACCGCTTCCACATCATCTACATGACAGTTAAAACGGAACTCTACAGTATCTTTCAGCTTTGCATAGAGATTCTCAAGAACAACATAGTTGATATCTGTTCCAAGATGACGAACAGATGCATCCAAAAGATTCAGCTTATTCTGCATACAGAGTTTCTTAATATGTGTTCCTGATGTGGAATACATTTTTGTACCCTCACCACCGAATTTCACATTGATCTCATCTACGTAATTCATTAAATCGATTGCTGTCTCTTTACCGATATACTCATACAATGTTCCACCAAAATTATTTGTGATATTGTATTTTCCATCTGAAAATGCTCCTGCTCCACCGAATCCACTCATAATCGCGCATGTCTTGCAGTTCACGCAGCTCTTAATCTTCTTTCCATCGATCGGGCATTTTCTCTTCTCCAGTGGATTGCCGGCTTCAAATACCGCCACCTTCAATTCCGGTGCTTTCTCTGCCAGCTCATAAGCTGCAAAGATTCCCCCAGGTCCTGCACCGATAATAATTACATCATAATTGCTCATATATTTTTCTCCTTTCAATTACTTTCTTTCCATCTTTTAGTTACATTACTCTTCATCTCTTAATTTCAGAATTCCGATAATAAGAATCTTTATATCATCAAAAATATAATCAAATGCACCTGCCTGACACATGTTTATGAGGACCATTCCAACAGGAACGGCAAGTATCATCCAGATCACACCACCAATTCGATATCCAATATAAATTAAAAGTAATGTAACCAGTGGATTCAGACCAACACTGTCTCCGACAAGTTTCGGCTGAATCAACTGTCTGACGATCTGTGTGATTGCGTAAATCACAACAAGTACCACAGCACGCTTATAATCTCCCATAAAGACCGCATATATCGCCCACGGAATCATCGCAGTTCCTGTTCCAAAAAATGGTAGGAAATCTAGAAATGCGATCAAAAATGCAGACAATACAAAGTAATGGACTTTCAAAAATCCAAGTCCTACAGCCAAAATCAGAAATACAATTCCCATGATCTTAAACTGTGCTTTGAAATATCCACCAACCGCATATTTCAGGTTATCTATCACCATAATCATTCGTTCAGTTACTGACTTTGGCGCAATCTGTTTGACCCAGGTCACAACTTCTTCTCGCTCTGAGATAAAGAAATAGGAAGACATAACCGCAACGATTGTTGATACCAGATAACTCGGCACACGCTTTGCGATATTTCCTGCGGCACTTACTGTTGGCTCACTGATTTTTGACATCAGACTTCCCATCGTGTCATCCAGATTCGCAACAGTTGTCGTCCATCCATTCTGGATTCCATCTGGCAGTTTGCTAAAAATTCCGGACATAGAAATTCCAATTTGATGAAGTCCTTTTTCGAGCTGCACATACATTTCCGGAAAGTCTTTGATCAGACTGCTGACTTCTGAAACCAGCCAACTGACAGCAAAGTAACCCAGCGTCCCCATCAACGCCAGGACTCCAATAATGATCAATGCAGATCCTAATTTTTTCCTGATCTTCAGACGTTTTTCTAACCAGTTAACAACCGGTGTGGCGATGGATGCAATGATCCATCCAACCACAAACGGCATGAGAAATCCAAGTAATTTCCATCCGATCAGTACAAATCCAACTGTTGCTGCTATGCTGAAAAGCAAGCTTACGGCAACTTGCCAGTATGGACGCTTATTTGTCATCCTCTGCCCCCTCGTCATTTCCATATCCGAGATATTCTGTCTCAATCAATTTCCAAATCTCATCTCTTCCCTGTTTTGTCTGGGATGAGAATGGAATTACTTTTGTTCCAGGAACAAGCTGCAGACCTGTCTTCAGCATTTTAATATGCTTCTGTACCTGACTGCGTTTGATCTTATCAAGCTTTGTTGCGATAATGATTGGCTGATATCCCTGATCCAGGATCCACTGATACATCATTTTATCATTCGCAGACGGATCGTGACGGATATCGATCAAAAGAAATACCGCCTTAAGCTGCTTGGATGTATGCAGATAACGCTCAATCAGTTTTCCCCACTGAATCTTTTCCTGCTCGGAAACCTTTGCGTATCCATATCCCGGAAGGTCGACCAGATACATTTCCTCATTAATCGTATAGAAATTGATTGTCTGTGTCTTTCCCGGTGTTGCTGAAATTCTTGCATAAGACTTACGGTTCATCAGTGCATTAATCAGTGATGATTTTCCTACATTTGATTTTCCCGCAAATGCGATCTCAGGCTTATCGTTTTCCGGAAGAACGCTTGTGATTCCACAAACTGTTTCCAAATTTATATTTTTAATGACCATGTCGTTTACTCCTCCTTTCATTCTATTTTATTGCAATCTGCTGTCAGAAGCAATCTTTTTATCTAGTCAGTGCTTTCTTTAAGACTTCTTCCATTGTCTCAACCGGAATGATTTCCAATCCTTTTGTAATTTCAGAAGAAAGTTCTTCCACATCTGCTGTGTTCTCTTTTGGAATAAGCACGGTCTGTATTCCGGCATTCTTAGCAGCAAGAAGTTTTTCTTTCAATCCTCCAATTGGAAGCACACGACCTCTCAAGGTGATTTCTCCTGTCATTGCAAGATCTGCGCGAACTTTCTTGCCTGTCACAGCAGAAAGCATTGCTGTCGCCATTGTGATTCCGGCTGATGGTCCGTCTTTCGGAACTGCACCTTCCGGAATGTGCACATGAATATCATGCTTCTCGAAGAAATCTTCTGCGATTGCATATTTTTTGCTTACAGATCGAATATAACTGATTCCGGCACGGGCGGACTCTTTCATTACATCTCCAAGCTGTCCTGTCAGCATGATTTCTCCCTTGCCCGGCATTACGTTTACCTCAATCTGAAGCGTATCTCCTCCGACGCTTGTCCATGCAAGTCCACGTACGATACCGACCTCCGGTGCTGCATTTGCCATCTGATAAGAATATTTCTCTTTTCCAAGGAATTTATGAAGATTTCTATCTGTCACAGTAATCTTCTCTTTCTCGGTTGTAAGAAGCTCTTTCGCCGCCTTACGGCAAATATTTCCGATTTCACGTTCTAACTGACGAACACCTGCTTCTTTCGTATAGTTATGTGCGATTTTCCAAATTGCTTTCTTGCTAAAGCTGAGCTGTTCGGCTGTAATCCCATGCTTTTCCAGCTGCTTTGGAATCAGATGTTCTATTGCAATATGAAGTTTCTCGTTTTCTGTATAACTTGTAATCTCGATGATCTCCATTCTGTCCAGGAGTGGTCTTGGAATCGTCTGTAAGGTATTCGCTGTTGTAATAAATGTAACCTCTGACAGATCGAGCGGCACTTCCAGATAATGGTCACGGAACTTGCTGTTCTGCTCACTATCCAGTACTTCAAGAAGTGCAGAGAACGTATCCCCTTTATAGTCTGTACTTACTTTGTCAATCTCATCCAGAAGGAGTACCGGATTCTTCACACCTGCTGTACGGATTCCATTTGCAATTCTTCCAGGCATTGCCCCTACATAAGTCTTGCGGTGACCGCGAATCTCAGCTTCGTCACGTACTCCTCCTAAAGAAATGCGCACAAACGGTTTCTTAAGAGAACGAGCCAAAGACTTCGCAATAGAAGTTTTACCTGTTCCCGGAGGTCCCACCAGACAAAGGATCGGGCTTTCCCCCTTCTGTGTCAGTGTTCTGACAGCCAGGAATTCCAGGATTCTTTCTTTCACCTGTTCCAATCCATAATGATCTGCCTCTAAAACCTCTTTTGCATAGTTGATATCTGTATTATCTTCGGCACGTTTATTCCACGGTATCTCCAGGATTGTCTCAATATAAGTACGGATCACTCCATTTTCTGCCTGAGAACCGATCGTGTTCTTAAACCGTCCAATTTCCTTATGAAGCTTTTCTTTTACATCTTCTGGTGCATCTAATTTGCTACATGCTTCTTCGAACTCATCTGCATCTGAAAATGTAGTATCCTCACCTAATTCCTCGCGAATCACCTTCAGCTGTTCTCTTAAAAGATATTCTTTTTGATGCTTATCTACTTTATTTTTTACTTTCCTTTGGAGTTCTTCTTTGATCTCCATGATCTGCATTTCATTCACAAGCTTCAATGATAATTTCTCATATCTACTCCAGAAATCCAGTTCTTCCAGAAGTTCCTGCTGATCCTTGTACTTCAATGGAATATTCGCAGCCACTTCATTTACCAGACGTTTTAAATCCGTAATATCAAGAATTTCTGCAACAGATTCTTTGGAAATCTTTCCATTCTTTGCTGCATATTCTGTAATAATTTCCTTCAATCCGCGCATCATTGCTTCCGCATTCAGATCATCCGGAATCGTGATCTCCTGTTCTTCCAGAACTTCTACTTCTGCACGAAGATAAGGATCTGTCTCTTCAATTTTCTTAAGAACCGCACGGTTCTTTCCTTCCACGAGAACCCTTACGACTTTCTTTGACAGCTTGATCAGCTGCTTCACAGATGCAACTGTTCCAATCTCATAGACATCGTCCTGTCCGGGGTTCTCTGTCTCTATTGATTTCTGGGCAACCAGAAATATCTCCTGCTCTTCAACCATTGCCTGTTGAATTGCAGCGATGGAGCGTTCTCTGCTCACATCAAAATGAACGATCATCTCCGGCATGATTGTTAATCCTCTTAAGGCAACCATAGGGAGACTTCTTGTCTCGTTGTCCAATTCAATTCCTCCTCGTTAGAAAAGGCGGGTAGGATGGATATCCCATCACTCCCGCCTCGTTTTATACTCCGCAACTGTTTGCAGGATTCCTGTATCCAGTTACTATTTGCTCTCAGATGTCAGGAATGATTTTCTATCCTCACTATCACGAGTATACTTCGGTTCTTCCAATCCAAGAACCGCTTCCTTCGTAATGCGGCATTCCTTGATTGTCTTATCTGACGGTACTGTAAACATCGTATCCATCATGATATTCTCCATGATCGCACGGAGACCTCTCGCACCTGTCTTACGCTTCAATGTTGTCTCTGCTATTTCTAACAGAGCATCTTTATCAAATTCAAGCTTCACGCCATCCAGCTCCAGAAGCTTCTGATACTGTTTTACGATCGCACTTTTTGGCTCTGTAAGAATGCGTATCAATGCATCCTTATCCAGAAGATCCAATGATACTGTCACCGGAAGTCTTCCGACCAGCTCAGGGATCAGACCAAACTTTACAAGATCCTGCGGAAGTGCTTCCTGAAGAAGTACATCCATATCGTACTCATGTTTTGATGCGATCTCTGCATTGAATCCGATTGATTTTCTATCAATTCTTGTCTCAATGATCTTATCGATTCCTTCAAAAGCACCACCACAGATAAATAAGATGTTCGTTGTATCAATCTGGATCAACTCCTGATGTGGATGCTTTCTTCCGCCCTGCGGTGGAACAGACGCAACTGTTCCTTCGATGATTTTCAGAAGTGCCTGCTGAACACCTTCTCCGGAAACATCTCGTGTGATGGATGGATTTTCTGATTTTCTTGTGATCTTATCAATCTCATCAATGTAAATGATTCCGTGTTCTGCACGCTCGATGTCTCCGTCTGCTGCCTGAATCACCTTAAGGAGAATATTTTCAACGTCCTCTCCTACATATCCTGCCTCTGTCAGTGCTGTAGCATCTGCGATTGCAAATGGAACATTCAGCACTTTCGCAAGTGTCTGTGCCAGAAGTGTCTTACCACATCCTGTTGGTCCAAGCATCAGGATATTACTCTTCTGAAGTTCTACTCCAAGATCCTGTTCTGCCAGAATTCTCTTATAATGATTGTAAACTGCAACAGAAAGAACTTTCTTCGCCTCATCCTGTCCAATCACATATTCGTCCAGAAAAGCTTTCATCTCTTCCGGTGTCAGGAGATTAATATCGTCAAGTGCAGCTCTGTCATTAAAATCTAATTCTTCCTCAATAATCTCGGTACAAATAGCAACACAGTCATCACAGATATAGGTTCCGTTCGGTCCTGCGATCATCTTACGAACCTGGGACTGTGTCTTATTACAAAACGAGCATCTTACGATATCCTCAGTCTTTTTTCCTGCCATATTCTGTCACCTCAATAACCAATTAATGGTTTACTATTACTTCGTCGATCAGACCGTACTCTTTCGCCTCTTCTGCAGACATGAAATTGTCACGCTCTGTATCCTGCTGGATCACTTCCAGCGGCTTTCCTGTATTTGCTGCCAGGATCTCATTCAATTTCTTCTTTGTACGAAGAATATGTTCTGCTGCAATCTGAATCTCTGTTGCCTGTCCCTGTGCACCACCGGATGGCTGATGAATCATGATTTCAGCGTTTGGAAGGGCAAATCTCTTTCCTTTCTTTCCACCGGAAAGCAGGAATGCGCCCATGCTGGCTGCCATACCGATACATACTGTTGAAACATCACACTTGATATACTGCATTGTATCGTAGATTGCCAAACCTGCTGTTACAGATCCTCCCGGGCTGTTAATATACAGCTGGATATCCTTATCCGGATCGTCTGCCTCCAAGAACAGAAGCTGTGCAACGATCACGCTTGCTGACACATCATTTACTTCTTCTCCGAGGAAAATGATACGCTCCTTTAAAAGTCTTGAATAAATATCATAGGAACGCTCTCCGCGGCTTGTCTGCTCAATGACATAAGGTACTAAACTCATATACTATCCTTCCTTTTCTATATGATTATCGCTAAAGAGAAAAGGCACACCTGATATACAGGCGCACCCTCTCAAGAAATCCAATAAATGATTAGCCTTCTACAGATGCATCAACGATCAGAGTAACTGCATCCTGTACTGCAATATCCTCTTTCATCTGCTTCTTCTCGTTCTCACCCATGAACTCTTTCAGCTTCTCAACTTCCATCTTGTAAGACTCAGCCATCTTAGCTAACTCTTCATCAAGACGCTCATCAGATACTTCAATATTCTCTGCTGCTACGATTGCTTCAAGAACAAGTCTTGTTCTGATTCTCTTCTCAGCCTGTGGCTTAAGCTCTTCCATCATCTTCTCTTCTGAGAGACCTGTGAACTGGAAGTACTGCTCTACGCTGAGTCCCTGCTGCATAATGCGGCGTGCAAAATCATCAGCCATCTGCTTAGCCTGAAGGTCAACCATTGGTTCCGGAAGATCGATCTCTGCATTAGCAACTGCCTGCTCTACAGCCTGATCTTCTTTCTTAGCCTTTCCTTCGTTCTCTTTACGCTCTTTGATCTGAGCCTTTACTTCTGCTCTGTAAGCATCAAGTGTCTCAGCCTTCTCGGAAACGTCAGATGCGAACTCATCATCTACTTCCGGAAGCTCTTTGGCTCTGATTGCATGTACTGTACATTTGAATACAGCTTCTTTACCCTTCAGATCTTCTGAGTGATAATCTTCTGGGAATGTAACCTTAACTTCTACTTCTTTCTCAAGTTCAGCTCCGATCAGCTGCTCCTCAAATCCCGGAATAAAAGATCCGGATCCGATTGTCAGCGGATAGTTCTCACCTTTTCCGCCTTCGAATGCAACACCATCAACGAATCCTTCAAAATCAAGTGTGACATCATCTTTATCTGCTACAGCTCTGTCTGTAACCTCAACGATTCTTGCGTGCTGTTCACGAACTTTCTCAATTTCCTCGTCAACTTCCTTCTGTGTTACTCTTGTAGAGTATTTGTCAACTTTAAGTCCTTTGTACTCTCCAAGTTTAACTTCCGGTTTAACTGCAACTTCTGCTGTGAAGATGAATGGTTTTCCCTTCTCAAGCTGAACGATATCAATTGTCGGCTGGGAAGCAATCTCAAGTTCACTCTCATCATATGCTTTTGCATATGCTTCAGAGATCATGCGGTTTGCTGCCTCATCATAAAATACTTCCGGTCCGTACATCTTCTCGATCATCTGACGCGGAACTTTTCCTTTACGGAATCCTGGAAGGCTGATTTTGCTGCGCTCTTTTAAGTAAGCTGCCTGCAGTGCCTTCTCTACTTCTTCAGCTGAAACTTCGATTGTCAGCTTTGCCATATTATGCTCTAATTTTTCTACCTGTAAACTCATTTTCTTCCTCCTTGTTTATAAGCAAATTCTTTACTTATCGAACGAATTAATTTCTTAAAAGTATACATTCGCAGTCATTGAAACAGTATAGCATATAAAGTCTCATATTTCCAGTGTTTTTTCCACTTTCCTATATCTTTTACATGTTTTTTTACATTTTTCTGACTACTTTTTCTAATTTTATTCCTTATATACAATAGATTCTGCTATTTCAGAAGCTTTCTCATTGCCAAAAAGCTGACGGATCAGTTCCAACGCGAATGGTATCGCTGTTCCCACACCACGGCTTGTTGTGATATTTCCATCTGTAACAAATGAACAGAACTTTGCTTCTTTACAATTCAGCTGTTCTTCCATCCCCGGATAACAGCATGCTGCTTTCTCCTTCAACAGTCCCAGTGCTCCAAGTACTGTCGGAGCAGCACAGATTGCTGCAATTTCCCTTCCATTTTCGTTGAATTCACAAAGCAGATCTGCCAATCCTTTATGCGCTTTCAGATGCAATGTTCCCGGCATACCTCCCGGAAGTACAAGAAGTTCTGCGTCATCAAAAAATGCTTTCTCAAACAATTCATCCGCTTCCACCTGTATTCCATGTGCTCCGTCAATCTGCAGTTTTCCCATAACAGAAACTGTCTCTACAACCGCTCCTGCTCTTCTTAACAGATCCACTACAGTTAAACCTTCTACTTCTTCAAAACCGTCTGCTAAAAATACAACTACTTTTTTCATCCAATGCTTCCTCGCTTTCTGATGATATCTCAACAACGATTTTATTTTACTGCGTAGATAAGTTGTTCGTCAAGTCAAGATAGTACTCATCTCACCATTGCCTTTTTATATTTCACGTATTATGATGTAAGTGTCAAAAGTATAAATTGCGTTTGTGCTCGCACAAATAAGCAATTTATACTTATTGACACGCCGAACACCGAAAACGGAATAAAATGGTGTGAACACGCCATTTTATGGGAGTTTGAGGTGTTCGAGGATTGCGGGAATTGCATAGCAATGGAGCAATCCGGTTACATCAGAGAGTGGCAAAATTTACTTTTGACACTTACATCACAATATATCATTTTTCATAATACCATATTCTTGAGAATTTTCCTAGTCATGCTTTTTAATAAATCAAAAAATGAAAAATGAAGTTCTTTCTCTGTCACTCATTTAAACAGAATCTGAAAGAACTTCGTTTCTCTGGTTTTATTTTTTAATATCCCGCCGGCACAAGCAATGTAAATGGATAAATCGGAATATTTCTCACGATTCCGAACCCCACCACTATAACTAATACCACATATAGGACTTTCTGATTAATCTTCTGATCCACATGATTACCACCGGTCAAAACCCAGTCAATCAATCGTGCTACAATATACATCCCAAGAAACGGGAGTAATGTCACATACATCGGATTATACCTGAATGCCATATAAAATCTTCCATGTAAAATAGAATAGCTTGCCCGCCCGGCACCGCACCCCGGACAATACAGTCCGGTAATAATATGAAAGAGGCAGGGCAGCGGATACTGGTGCGGATTATGAAAAAAGAGATAACCCGCAGCGGCCACTGCAATCACTGCCCCCGTCAGAACTGCGATGATCCTGGCTGACCTTTTTGTTTGAAATGCTTCACGCATCTTTCTCTTCCAAACCATCATCCGCTCACTTTTTAATAATAGTAATAAGCCGAACCGGAAACTGCCCCTGTCACGATCAGAACCATGTAGATCAACCATGTAAGAAGACCAATTGCAAAGGATACGATAATCCAGATTCTTGCCATCTTCGCATTATTCTGTGCTTCTTCAAGATTTCCTGCCAGCATAGCACTATTGATCTTCGCCGAGAACACGATTCCCACTACACCAAATGGAAGGCAGCAACATAACGTTGAAATAATCGATAATATAAGATACGGAACCCAGTTCACTGGCTTCTGTGGCATTCCATTGAAATTATTCTGCTGATAATATCCCTGGTTTTGCTGACCATAGTTTGGAGCTTGCTGAGTATAATTCTGATTCTGCTGGTTATAATTCTGATTTTGCTGACCATACCCCTGTCCATACTCATAGTTGTTTGGTTCACCATAGGAAGTATTCTGCTCCTGATTCACACTTTTGTATGGATCGTTCTGATATGAACCTGCCACATCCGCTGGCTGTGTTGGTTCTGTCGGCTGCACATCTTCTTCTGGCTGCACTTTTTCTTCCGGCAGCACATCTTCTTCTAGCTGCACTTTTTCTTCCGGCAGCACATCTTCTTCTGACTGCACTTTTTCTGTCGGCTGCTGTACCTCTGCTGTATCTTCTGTTATGTTATCTGTTGTCTCTTCCTTCACCTGTGATACAGGTTCCATCTTCTGTACCGGCTGCTTCGCCCCGCAATTCGGGCAGAACTTACAACTATCCGGTATCTCCTGATAACAGTTCATACATCTCATTTTCTCCACCTCGCTTTCGTAAGTCACAATTCTCACTTTCCCAGAGCACTGACCAATTTGCTCACTTGTTCGTTTTGCGACTTTATTTCTTATATCATAACATTAATATCACAAAAAAACTTGTATCTTCATTAAAAATTAACACTTTTCTTTTCCCAAACGGATTTCTTCCATCTGTTTTGCGGTTTCCTCATCAAGATAATCCAGAAGATAATTTTTCAGATTTACCTGCCTGCCCAGATGCTCTCCCCTGAGTTCTTTTAATGCTAACTCAACCTCTTCTTTCAGACCTGGCGCAGACATTCTGTGAGCCCCCTGTCCCATGATGATCACCTGCTCAAGTCCATCTGATGTAGCTACTGTTACATCTGCATTCTTCGCAATCCTGCGGACTGTTTTCTCAATATATTGATCTGCTGTTTCTGCTTCTTTCGTATAGACAATATAAATGTTATGATATTTCATCACTTCACCCGGATTCCCCTCTACTTTATAAGCATCATACACAAGGATCAGGGTACATTTGCGAAATCCCTGATAGTTACTTAGAATATCTGCAAGCTTTCCTCTTGCTGCACCAATATCTCTTTCTGAAAGTTCTTTCAGTTCTTCCCATGAAAAAATTATATTATAACCATCTACCAGAAGGTATTCTTCTGTTCCGGCTTTCGCTCTCTGGCGCGCTTCCCACTTCGGATCCTGGTAAGCGCTTCCCGGCTCTCTTGTCTTTTCCTTTGCCCGGACAGTTACAGGACCTGTAGAACGATTCTTCTTTGGATCCGGTGTACGGACATAGATCGCATCCAACTCTTCCTGTGTCAGTTCAATACTGGAGTGCCTGCGTTTTGGAAGTGTCACCTCCATTACATCCATTTCATCATCATTTCCTGATTCCAATGTATGTTCCATATGCATATATTCTTCAACTTCATCCCAATCTACAACAAATCCTGCTCCATGTGCACAGAATACAGAACCTGTCGGATTCGCCAGATCCGCCTCCGAATCATAGGTTGACTCTGCCAGAACTTCTTCCTGATTATGACAGATATCATAACCTTTCAACGAAACTGCCATTCTTCCACGTCCACCTGTATAGGCAGTGAATTCTTTCTGATATCCACGCATCAGGGACACCGGTGCACTTCCTGTCAGCACTGTTGTCTCTTCTTCTATCATCGGTGTTCCGAATTTGCCGGACATATTTTGGATATCCGTCATAGCTCGTCCTACATTTTCTGATGGAAGTTCCATTCGGAATTCATAATATGGCTCCAGAAGAATACTGTCTGCTTTCTTTAATCCCTGACGCACTGCACGATAAGTTGCCTGACGAAAATCTCCGCCTTCCGTATGTTTCTGATGTGCACGGCCGGAAGTCAGCGTAATCTTCATATCCGTGATTGGTGAACCTGTCAGCACACCTTTGTGTTCCTTCTCTTCAAGATGTGTCAGAACAAGCCTCTGCCAGTTCCTGTCCAGAATATCTTCACTGCACTCTGCTGCAAACTGCATTCCGGATCCACGTTCTCCCGGTTCCAGACGCAGATGCACTTCTGCATAATGACGTAATGGTTCAAAGTGTCCTACACCTTCTACCGGTGCTGTGATTGTCTCTTTGTAAACAATACTCCCTTCACCGAATTCTACCAGCACACCAAAACGTTCCTTTATCATCCGCTGTAAAATCTCAATCTGCACATCTCCCATCAACTGTACATGAATCTCAGAAGTCTGCTCCTCCCATACAATATGAAGTTCTGGTTCTTCTTCCTCTAAAATCTTTAGGTTCAAAAGCATCTTATGTACATCACAGTCATCCGGAAGAAGGATCTGGTATGTCAACACCGGCTCTAATACCGGTAAATCTGACTCTTCTTCTGCTCCGATTCCCTGCCCGGGTCTTGTATTTTCCAATCCTGTCACTGCACATACTCTTCCAGCTTCTACTTCCTGGACAGCCTCAAATTTCTCACCGGAGTAGATCCGGATCTGATTGATCTTTTCATTCAATCCTTCCACTACATCTTTTACTTTCAGTCTTCCACCTGTCACTTTCAGATAGGTCAGACGGTTTCCCTGATTATCCCTTGCAATCTTATAAACCTTTGCCCCAAACTCTGCCGGATAAGTCTTATCTTTTATATACAGATCAAGTCCATCCAAAAGTTCTTCCACACCTTGAGAATGTAGTGCCGAACCAAAATAACATGGAAACACCTGGCGGTCTGCAACTGCTTTTTGTACTTTATCCAGAGAGATTCTTCCCTCTTCCAGATATTCTTCCATCATATCATCTTCACAGACAGCCAGCTCTTCCAGCACCTCTTCCACTGCGCTCTCTTTCGTATGTAAATATACTTTTCCACCCGGGCAGTCAGATTCTGTCATGATATCCACAAATGGAACGACATTTTCCCCAAAACGCTTGCGGAGTTCTTTCAGAAGTTTTTCACCATCCGTTCCTTCCTGATCCATTTTATTCACAAAAAGAAAGGTCGGAATCTGATATCTTTTTAATAACTTCCATAATGTCTGTGTATGTCCTTGCACACCATCTGCTCCACTGACAACAAGCACCGCGCAATCCAGAACCTGCAGAACGCGTTCCATCTCCGCAGAAAAGTCCACATGTCCCGGTGTATCAAGAAGTGTGATTGTGCGATCCTTCCACCGGAATACTGCCTGCTTGGAAAAAATAGTGATCCCACGTTCTCTTTCCATCTGATCTGTATCTAGAAACGCATCTTTATGATCCACTCTGCCAAGCTTCCTGATTGCTCCGGCATGATAGAGCATGCTTTCTGACAGTGTCGTCTTTCCGGCATCCACATGCGCTACAATACCTATATTTATATATCTGTCCGGCTTATTTTCTGAGTTATTCCCCATAAAATCTGCCCCTTTCATTGTTTTCTCGTTTTTCAATTATACCATAGGAAAGAAAAGGAGTCGACTGCTCTTCTTTACAGCCAACTCCTGCTTTTCTTTCTCTGTTATCTTCTAATTATTCACTGAATGATGCACGACCAGACTGTCCCTGTCAATTGCCTTGAAAGAATACCCCAGATTCTTATAATATTCCATCACTGTCGGAAGTGCCTGAATGGTAGACTCCTTCGCCTCTGTGTCATGGAACAGGAGCATCACTTTGGTATACTCATCCGTCTCTGACTGTGCGATGATCTGATCTGCCGTAACCGTTCCTCCGTCTCCACTGCTCACATTCCAGTCATAATACTGGTATCCCTTATCCAGCACCTGCTGTGTCAACTGTGTCATAATTCCTGCCGAATATTTTTTCGAAATAGAATTCGATGCGCCTCCCGGAAAACGGATAAAGCATGGAACAAATCCAAGCTGTTCCTTTGCCACCTCTCCTATTTTCTCAAGATCATCAAAATAAGCATCCACAGATGCATAGACCTGATCATATTCATGCGTATAGCTGTGAAGTCCAACTGTATGTCCCTCATCATAAACCTTCTTGATCATAGGAAAATAATCCGGCTGCTGGGCAGTAATGAAAAAGGTAGCTTTCGCATCATACTGATCCAGAATATCAAGCACACGCTGCGTATTTGCAGACGGACCATCATCAAATGTCAGATAAACGACTTTCTCATCATCCTGCGGATCCATGGTTCCAACTGCAACTCCCGGCTGAAGAGACATGGACTTATCTCTTTCTGCCTTTGCTGCCTCTTCTGCTTTTTTCGCCTCTTCTTCGGCTTTTTTCTTCTCTTGTGCTTCTTTCTCTTTCTGTATTTCTACCTGACGTAAAGCTGCTGCTTCCCGCGCATTTGCCACCATACATACACCTGTTCCGACAATCGCAAAAAACACAAGACCTACCAGTATGTTGAAATAAATATTGTTCTCCTGACGCATTCTTTTATAACTATGCCAGACACTCACCAGTACATCTTTTATCTTTATCAACATTTCCTTTATCTTTTGCTGCATTCTCTCTCCCAATCCCTCTGCGTTACTGTAAACAACGCTCTTTTTCTTACGGATATTACTGACATCACTATTTCCAGCATCTTTCGCATACAATATCCGTATAATTATATATATTATAAACCATACTTCTTAAATATGTAGTAATGATTCATTAAGAATTATTCGAAAAATGTTACATTTCTGTTACTCACTATCCTGCACTACTGTTCACACTACATGAGACCAGCAATGCATCCCCATCCATCCGTATTTGACCATTTTCTTTACAGGTGTTAAAATAACTTTACAGATAAGTAATCACAGCATTCGTATGATCTGCTATAGAACATAGAAAGGAGAATATCCGCAATGGAGGATAAGCGTATCACCAAAACAAAATGTGCTTTAAAGTCTGCTCTTTTGGATCTTTTAACCACACAGGCTTTTGATGTGATTTCAATCACGGAATTATGTAAGATTGCCAATGTCAGCCGGATCACTTTCTACACACATTATAAAGATAAATTTGCCCTCCTTGACGACATTTTCAATGATATGCTGATTATTGGAAAAGAGGGATACCATCGCAGACAAGAGGAAAACAATCCTGAAAACAATCTCACACAGGGATATCTGAACGTTTTGGACAGTATTTTGTCTCTTTACTATGAACGTTATGATTTTTTCCAGCATGTCGTACCGGAAACAAATCCTTACCTGGCTTTTCGATTTTATCGGATCCTTTTAGACACGGTAGAATCTCATACAGATAAGCTGAAGGCTTCTTATTCTTTAAAATATTCTGCAAGACAGATTGCCGGATTCATCTGCTTTGGTCTGTTCGGATTTATCAGTGAGTCTTATACATCAAAAGTACCGTTAGAACAGGTTCAGGCCGGAGCAAGACAACTTTTAACAGATCTTCTGCAATCCAAAATTCTTGTATAATGTTTTGCATTTGTAACTGTTCAGAGCCAAGCAAAATTTCAAAAAAAGATGTAAAATGCTTGCATTTTTAGATGTAAACATGAAAAAGAACATGCACCACAGTTTCAAGACTTCTTAAACAGAAGCTTTTATTCTCTGGTCATGTTCTTTTTTATTTTTAATAGTTACGCCTCTTTTTCTTTGTAATGATGCGCCTCTTCGAGCATCATATCTTTCACTTTCATCAGTCGAATCTGTGTACTACGCTCATTCTCATCCAGTTTCATCGTAATGTATTTGATACTTTCCTCTGTCTCTGGAATGATAACATGCTCCAGTGCATTTACACGACGTCTTGTCTTCTCAATCTCTGCCGCCATCAGCTGACATGCTTTTTCACATTCTGCAAGTCGGATCATGTCTGGGAGGATATCTGATAAAGACTTCACTGCTCCATCAAGATCGCTGGAAGTAAATGCAAATCCATAAGAATAGATATCATTTTCATCCGCTGTTCTTGTTTTGGATGTGAAGGTCGGAATCTCAACACTCATAACATTCTTCTCATCAACTATAAGTCCAACTTCCTGCTTCGGAGCCATCAATGCAGTATTCAGTGCTGCCTCTGACATTCCGGCCCGGGCAATAACAAAATTACGGTTTGCAGAGAGAATCCCTTCTTCTACACGAAGTCTCACTTCCATATTTTCTCGGACAAGATCCAGATACTGGCGCATCAGCTCATCACGCTTATCTTTCAAAAGCTTGTGACCACGAATGGCTGTAATCCGCTTTTTCTTCAAACGGGTCAGTTCCATACGGGTTGGATTCACTTGTTTCGCAGCCAATACCGCCACCTCCTCTTTCTATCTTCGATCACTCTGTCTGTTCTTACTCTTTGTCGTAATATTCATCCAGATATTTATCGTCAATTCGTTTGAGTTCGGTACGCGGCAGCATGCGAAGCAGCTTCCAGCCGATATTCAATGTTTCCTCAATGCTTCGATCTGTCTGGTATCCCTGAGATACATATTCTTTCTCAAATGCATCTGCGAAACGTGCATATTTCAGGTCAATTTCTGTCAGTGCGGCCTCTCCCAGGATAACCATCAGCTCTTTTGCATCTTTACCACGCGCATAAGCGGCAAACAACTGATTCATCGTATTGGAATGATCTGCTCTTGTCTTACCTGCTCCGATTCCTTTATCTTTCAGACGGGACAGAGATGGAAGAACATCAATTGGAGGTGTTACTCCTTTTCTGTAAAGCTCACGACTTAAGATGATCTGTCCTTCCGTGATATATCCTGTCAGGTCAGGGATTGGATGAGTCTTGTCATCCTCTGGCATTGTCAGGATCGGGATCATTGTGATACTTCCCTTCTTGCCATTCTGACGTCCTGCTCTTTCATACAGTGTTGCGAGGTCTGTGTACAGATATCCCGGATATCCACGACGGCCAGGAACTTCCTTTCTGGCTGCAGATACCTCACGCAATGCATCTGCATAGTTTGTGATATCTGTCAGAATAACAAGGACATGCATATCTTTTTCAAATGCAAGATACTCCGCTGCTGTCAGTGCCATACGTGGTGTTGCGATACGCTCGATTGCCGGGTCATTTGCAAGGTTTACAAACAATACTGTTCTGTCGAGTGCTCCTGTCTCGCGGAAGCTTTCGATAAAGAAGTTAGACTCCTCGAAAGTAATACCCATAGCAGCAAATACAACCGCAAAGTTTTCATTTGTTCCAAGTACCTTTGCCTGGCGGGCAATCTGTGCAGCCAGCTGCGCATGCGGCAGACCGGATGCTGAGAAGATTGGAAGCTTCTGCCCACGAACCAGCGTATTCAGTCCATCAATTGCAGATACTCCTGTCTGGATAAACTCCTCCGGATAACATCTCGCTGCCGGATTCATTGGCAGACCATTGATATCCATTCTGGCATCCGGAAGGATCTGCGGACCTTCATCGATCGGATTACCAAGTCCATCAAAGACACGTCCAAGCATATCTTCTGATACGCCAAGTTCCATGCTTCGTCCAAGAAATCGTACTTTGCTGTTGGAGAGGTTAATACCTGTTGAACTTTCAAACAGCTGTACAAGAACATCGCTTCCGTTTACTTCCAGAACCTTACATCTTCTTGTCTCACCGCTCGCCAGCTCGATTTCTCCAAGCTCATCATATGTTACGCCTTCTACTCCACGCACCAGCATCAGAGGTCCGGCCACTTCCTGAATGGTTCTATATTCTTTTGGCATTTAACCTTCCTCCTTTACAAATGCTGCTGCAATCTGAGCGCTTAATGTCTCATCGACCTGCTTAAATTCTTCATCAAGCTTATCTTCTGTCACATATTTAAAACGTCCGATCTGCTCTCTGACTGGCATTGATATCAGCTTCTGAAGTGATGCACCTTCTTTTAATGCATCGGTTGCTCTGTCAAAGAATTCATTAACGAGAACCATCATCATATGCTGTTTCTTCAATGACGTATACGTATCTACTTCATGGAAAGAATTCTGATGCAGGAAGTCCTCACGGATTGATCTTGCAGCTTCCATCTTCAGACGGTCGGACGGTGAAAGTGCATCCATACCTACCATCTTAACGATCTCTTCCAGTTCTGCTTCT
>OGZT01000518.1_pt1 | contig 30696 bp, 27 predicted proteins | sample 1576891 | NCBI WGS metagenome assembly OGZT01 (sample SAMEA3541521, study PRJEB24748) | human gut metagenome | biome: human gut; feature: human-associated habitat; material: faeces | place: China | collected 2012 | reverse complement strand
ATCCCCCCATATAGGACTTTTATATTTCATTGTCCTATATGAGGGTAGCATATCATCTTGCAGCGATTTTTTATTTTTACTCATAAGTTTCTCCTTTCATTGTATTAGAAAATACAGAGAGTGGCAAGCACTATTAGATAAGAAAATAAATTAATTGATACATAAACTCATGATATGATAAATATTTGATTGGGAAACAGACGAAAGAAGAAATCTCAACATACTGTAAAATATTTACATGGAATATATTAACAATTATAAATATAAATGTCAATACAAAAAGATAGACAATTAATTACGTACCAGATATACTAAAAATATCTTTTGAATAAAGATATGAAAAAGAGGGAGAGGAGGGAAAATATGCAAGCAATCAAAAAACAATGGTTCACATTACTCCTAATGATCATTCAGGCAGTTATGATCATCTTTATACAGCCAGAGATAGGATCTGTAAGTTTATGTAACCTTATGTTTATTGCAATTTTTGCAGATGACGAGAGAAATGTATTCTTAAAACTTGCTTGGGAAGATAAGTTTTACTTTTATGTGCAATGCATTGTCATGTATTTGATGACGCTGATTTTTGGACTTATCCTTGCACTGGATCATGGTTCAGGATCTATTACAGTAACAACGAAGGCATTTAATGCATTGCAGATGATCAATATTATCCTAAGGTTTATTATGACATATGGACTGATCGCACAAGAAGAAGACCGAAGAAAATTATATTTTCACAGTGTGCTAATGTTGGTATTCTTTGTTCTTACAGCAATTGCATATAGCTAGATTTTACATAAGATCATAAGGAGAGTGGAATGAAACAAAATAAAAAAACAGTCATGATCATTGGATGTATCATAACAATCTGTACATTCATAGCAGCAGTTTTGATCGGCTGGAATCATATGGTCAAGATCACAAAAGGACCAAAGAATGAAAAAGAGATCGGATATTATCAATGGAATCATGATCAAATGGATTCATTTTTAGATATTACAACATTTACATATCACGGAGACCGTTATGAGACAGCTGATGGCGGTGGAGATGGAGCCATGAGTTTTGGTTATTTGGAAGCTTCTATGAAAGGCAGAAAACCAGCATTTTGGCTGAAAGAAACGATGAATCAGACAGACAAAAAGATTGTCAAAACCATTTCTTGGTGGAAAGCTGCAGCAGCACCTGTCTATGCACTTTCATCAAACAGTGGCTGTGATATAGTCTTTCTTGATCCAAGTGATAAAGCCATGATGCAGACGGTATTTTGGAAAGTAAAAGACAGACAGAAGCTGGAAGCGTATTATACAAATTTTGATAATTACAATTTTAAACTTACAGAGTCCAAAACAAATGAACAAAAGACGATTTCATCAAAAGAAGCGAAACAGTATGCCAGATTGCAGCAGATTCGAAAAGATGCTCAAAATGTTAAAAAACAATATACCATTTATGGAGAAAGCAAAGATCATATCGCATATGTCGAATTTGATATCATGACAGTTGGTGGGAAACAATATCTAGGAAAAGACGAAGAGTGGTAGGAAAACTCAAGAAAAATTCTCAGAATGTCAAGGAAACCTTGACATTCTTTTTTAATTCGACTATAGTAGTCCTAGATAGGAACACGAGGTGAAAGTGATGGATAATGTAGAGCGTCTGATGGAATTTGGACTCACAAGACACGAAGCCAATCTTTACATTTTACTGACACTGGAAGGAAGCCTTAACGGATACGAGGCAGCCAAACAAAGCGGGATTTCAAGATCGAACGCTTACAATGCACTGGCAGGCTTGGTAGACAAAGGCGCAGCCTATATACAAGAGGAAGATACAGTTCGTTACACACCGGTAGCGATCGAAGAATTCTGCAGTAATAAGATCCGACATCTGGAACAGAAGAAGACAGAGCTGATCGCGGAACTTCCGGGCAAACGCAAGAACGAAGGCGGATATCTGACGATCAAAGGCGAAGAACATATTTGCGATAAGATCATTGATATGCTGCTTTGTGCAGAAGAGCGTGCGTATATCTCTGTATACAATGAACGACTGGAGATGTTTCGGGAATACTTAGAGAAGATGGTAAGTGAAGGAAAGAAAGTCGTGATCATAACGAATGAACCATTTGATTTACAAGGAGCAACTGTTTATCTGACAGAATGTAAGAAAGAACAGATCCGATTGATCACGGATTCCAAAGACGTTTTAACAGGCGCGATCACAAATCGTTATGAAGCAACCAGCCTGTATTCCAGTAACAATAATCTGGTGGAAGTATTTAAAGATGCACTGGCCAATGAAATACAACTATTAAAAATGAAATAAATATACAAAAAGTATAGAAGAAAGGAATCAAACACCATGGCAAAAGTACCATTTGTAACAAAAGAACAGTTAGATGAAATCGTAAAAAAATATCCAACACCATTTCATTTATATGATGAAAAAGGAATCCGTGAAACAGCAAGAGGATTATACAAAGCATTTTCATGGAATAAAGGATTTAAAGAATATTTTGCTGTAAAAGCGACACCAAATCCAACAATCTTAAAGATTTTAAAAGAAGAAGGATGCGGAACAGACTGCTCATCTTTAACAGAACTTATGATGTCAGATCGTTGTGGATTCGATGGAAGCGAGATCATGTTCTCTTCTAACGATACACCAGCAGAAGAATTTATTCTGGCAAAACAGTTAGGTGCAACGATTAACTTAGATGACATTACACATATCGAATTCTTAAAAGAATGTGCTGGAATCCCAGAAAAGATTTCCTGCCGTTACAATCCAGGTGGAGTTTTCGCATTAGGAACAGATATCATGGATAACCCAGGAGATGCAAAATACGGAATGACAACAGAACAGATCTTTGAAGCTTTCAAACAGTTAAAAGAGCTCGGTGTCAAAGAATTCGGAATCCATTCTTTCCTTGCAAGTAACACAGTTACAAATGAATACTATCCAACACTTGCAAAACAGTTATTTGAATTAGCAGTTAAATTAAAAGAAGAAGTTGGAGTTCATATCGGATTTATCAACTTATCTGGTGGAGTCGGAATCCCTTACCTTCCAGATCAGGAAGGTAATGACATCGCTGTCATTGGTGAAGGTGTACACAAAGTATATGACGAAGTATTAGTACCAGCCGGAATGGGAGATGTGAAGATCTTTACAGAACTTGGACGTTACATGCTTGCGCCAAACGGACATTTAGTAACAAAAGCAATTCATGAAAAACATACACATAAAGAATACATTGGTGTTGATGCATGTGCAGTAAACTTAATGAGACCTGCAATGTACGGGGCATACCATCACATCACAGTTATGGGTAAAGAAAACGAACCAGCAGATCATGTATATGATATCACAGGATCTCTTTGCGAGAACAACGATAAATTTGCGATTGACCGTAAATTACCAAAGATCGACATGGGAGATCTGTTAGTGATTCATGATACAGGAGCACACGGATTTGCAATGGGATATAACTATAATGGTAAATTAAAATCTGCAGAAATCTTATTAAAAGAGGATGGAACAACAGAAATGATCCGTCGTGCAGAAACACCAGAAGATTATTTTGCAACGATCAAAGGATTTAATTTCTAAGAAAAATTAACAGATCAATATGAGATGTTCCAAAGCAGGGCAAGTATAGGAAATTCTATACTTGCCTTTTTCGTGTATTACGAGTAAATTATATACAAGAAACAAAATGATACACGGCAAAACAGCATTTCAAAAGACGAAAGGTATTTATAGACAGGAGAAATCATATGAATTTATTTGACATCGTAGGACCAGTGATGGTCGGACCGTCGAGCTCTCACACAGCAGGTGCTGTAAGGATCGGACAGGTATCAAGGCACCTGCTCGGAGAATCGGTAAAAGAAGCCAAAATACTATTACATGGATCATTTCTTGCAACAGGAAAAGGACATGGTACAGACAAAGCATTAGTGGCAGGATTACTTGGCATGGCAGCCGATGACATTCGGATTCCAGACAGTTTTGACATTGCAAAAGAATCAGGAGTGAAATTTGAGATTGGAAAGATTCAATTAAAAAATGCACATCCAAACAGCGTAAAATTATTACTTGTCGGAGAATCAGGAAGAAATCTTGAGATTGTAGCCTGTTCCTTAGGCGGTGGACGAATTAAGATCTGCACGATTGATGGACTGGAAGCAAACTTTAGCGGGGAGTATACAACATTAGTCGTACACAATGACGACCAGCCAGGACATGTAGCAGAAGTAACATCAATGCTTGCTCATAAATCGGTTAATATCGCAACGATGCAATTATACCGTGATCACAGAGGTGGAAGTGCAGTCATGGTCATTGAATGTGACAAAGAAATACCAGAAGAAGGTCTGAACTTTTTGGAACGTTTGGAAGGAATCCAGAAAGTTACATATCTTGCTAAGATGAAGGAGGACTAGAGTATGGGATTTGCATCCGTAGAAGAGATAGAAACAAGAGCAAAGGAACAGGAATGTCAATTATGGGAAACAATTTTACATGATGATATGACAGAACGACAGGTAGACCGCCTAGAGTCTATCGGGAAAATGAGCAGTATGTATCTTGCAATGAAAGAAGCCAATGAAAGTTACGATAAAGACTTAAAGTCACAAAGCGGTCTTTCTGGCGGCGACGGTGAAAAGATGATGGAAGAGGTTAGAAAAATGCAGAATCTGACCGGTGAATTTGTCGGGACCGTCATGGCAAATGCTTTAAAAATGGGCGAATCAAATGCCTGTATGAAACGTATCGTAGCAGCACCGACAGCCGGAGCATGTGGGGTGCTTCCAGCAGTATTGATCACATATGAACAATTTCATAAAGTACCAGAAGCAAAGATGCTAGAAGGAATGTATATTGCGGCAGGAGTCGGACAAGTTATCGCAGAACGTGCCTGTATCGCAGGGGCACAAGGAGGATGTCAGGCAGAGATCGGTTCTGCCTCCTGTATGGCAGCAACAGCTATTACGTACATTCGTGGCGGTAGTACAAAGCAGATCTTTGATGCAGGAGCATTTGCCTTGAAATCATTATTGGGATTGGTATGTGATCCATTAGGTGGTTTGGTAGAAGTACCATGTATCAAGAGAAATGTCATTGGATCTGTCAATGCGATCACAGCCTCAGATATGGCAATGGCAGGCATTGAAAGCAAGGTTCCATTGGATGAAGTGATCGATGCAATGGCAGAAGTCGGAGACCTCTTGCCATGTTCTTTAAAGGAAACCAGTCAGGCAGGTCTTGCCCAGACAGAAACAGGCAAAAAATACATGCCGGAATCATAAAATATTTGTAAGTAAAGGAAGGAAAGCAATGATAGAAGTATGTTGTGGAAGCTTCGAAGATGCCATGATGGCAAGCGAATGCGGAATCAAAAGAGTAGAATTAAACAGTGCATTAAGTTTAGGTGGATTAACACCATCTTTAGGAAGCTTGATCATGATCAAACAATACAGCGATATTGAGATCGTATCTATGGTAAGAGCCAGAGCAGGGGGATTCTGCTATACAAATTACCAGTATGAACAGATGCTTGAGAATCTTAAGCTACTATTAGCATATGGGACAGATGGAGTATCTTTCGGTTTCTTAAATGAAGACCGAACAATCGATAAGAACCGTTGTCAGGAATTCTTGGAAAATGTAAAAAATGAAGGACGCAAAGCAACATTCCATAGAGCATTTGACTGCACAAGAGATCCATATGAGGCAATCGAAACACTGATCGATCTAGGATTTGATCGATTACTGACAAGTGGACAGGAAGCAACCGCAGAAGAAGGAATTCATCTGTTAGCAGATCTTCAGAAAAAATATGGGAACCAGATCGAGATCATCGCAGGATGTGGAGTCAACGAAAACAACGCCCAGAAGATCATAGACAAAACGGGAATCAAACAATTACACAGCACATGCAGAGGCTGGGGAGTCGATGCGACTGGAATGGGAGAGAGAGTATCATTCCAGGTATCCGATGAAGATGGAGATCGGTACCGAAGTGTTTCTGTAGATAGAATTAAGAAATTTGTTCAAATTTGTGGATAAATTTTAATTTGCATAACGGAAATGTATCGAGTATTCATAAAAACATAAAAAAAGATAGAGGTACGAAAAACGAATTCCATTGACGGATTTTTTGCAAAACGCCGATCCGCCAACACTCCTGCACAACTCACTGCGTTCAAACAGTGCCCGTGTTGGCTGCGATTTTGCAAAAGATCCTATGGAATTCTATCATTTCGTACCTCTATCTTTTTTTATGTTTTTATGAATACCTGAAGACATTCTCGTATAAAATTAAGAATTTTCAAGCGGAAGGGTGTGTATGTTAGACGTTATAATATTCCACCAATAATTTCCGTCATTCAAATCACAATCTTGTGAAGTCTGTAGACTTTTGTTATAATGGTGTTAGATTACACTAACTATACGTTAGAGAAGACTAACTTCTAGAAGCGAAAGGAACTATATATGTATTTAGAAATAAAAGATATGAAAAAAAGCTTCGGATCAGGCGAAAGCTATAATCAAGTACTAAAAGGAATCACAACCAACATCGAACAAGGGCAGATGTGTGTCATCCAAGGAAGCAGTGGTTCAGGAAAATCTACAATGCTAAACTGTATCGGCGGATTAGATACTATGGATTCTGGTTCAGTCAAAGTCGATGGCAATGAAATATCAGGATTAAATGCAGATGAGCTTTCCGAATACCGTAGATCTAATCTAGGGTTTATTTTCCAGTTTTATAATCTGGTACCCAATCTTACAGTCAAAGAAAATATAGAGATCTGTCAGTTTTTAACGGAAGATCCATTGGATATGGAAGAACTGCTAGATACACTCGGACTAACAGAACATCAAGATAAATTTCCGGCACAATTATCCGGTGGACAGCAGCAGCGATGTGCGATTGCAAGGGCATTGATCAAGAATCCCAAGCTGCTTCTTTGCGATGAACCGACAGGGGCTCTCGATTCGAAAACATCCAAAGATATCCTGATCTTATTAGAGAAGATCAATCAGCAATATGGCACAACCATGCTGATCGTAACGCATAACAATGCAATCCGCAATATGGTACATAAGGTTATCATCATCAAAGATGGTCAGATCAGTGAAGAATACGAAAATGAAACAAGAGTACCTGCAAAACTACTGGAGGATCTGTAAATGGAAAAAGTATTGAGAAAAAGAGCATGGAGGAATTTAAAAGAGAATAAATTCCGTTATCTCGCACTGTCTTTTCTGATCATCATCAGTATGTATCTAGTTATTAGTTTGATCGGAGCTGCAGATACGATCGTTGATGGAACTGCAAAACAAGCAAAGAAACATAAGTTGGAAGACGGACAGTTTCAGGTATTCGTGCCGCTAACGATAAAACAAAAAGAGGCTCTTACTAAGAAAGGAATTACATTAGAAGAGACATTTTATCTTGATTTTAGACAAAAAGATGGAAGTAAGTTAAGAATCTTTAAGAATCGTAACAAAGTCGATCAGATCAATCTGGATGTAGGAAGACTTGCAAGAGATGAACAGGAAGTTGTTGTGGAAAAAAGATATGCACAAGAACATAACTTAAAAGTAGGATCTAATATTACGATTGATGGGGACTCTTATAAAGTAACGGGAATCGGATCAGTTCCAGACTACGATGCATGTTATGAAAAGTTATCAGATAGTACCGTAGACAGCAAGCAGTTTGGTCTGGCATTTGTGACGGAAGATGTATATCAGAATCTAAAAAATAACGAAAACAGCATCCAATCCGAAGAATATATTTATGCGTATCGTTTAAATGGTGCAATGACTCAGAAGCAGCTAAAAAATAAACTAAAAAAGATCACATTTAATCCAGATGATGTAGATGACCCATATTTTAAAGATTATTGGGAAGAAACTGCCGGAAAGAAAGATGATATCAAAGATGGCATCAAAAAACTGACCGATGCAAGTACCCAGATGTCAGACGGATTAAATAAGTTAAGCGAAAATAATGAAACATTGCAAAAAGGTGCGGATCAGATCTTTCAGGCGTATTTAAAAACGGCAGAAAGCCAACTGGCATCTTTTGGAGTAACATCGCTGACAGAGAATAATTATGCAAGTATTTTAAAAGGTTTGACCAAAAAATCAAGTGATGGCCTTACAAGATTATCTTTAGAATCTGCCAAAGAACAGTTAGATGCTTTAAAAACATATAGAGATGGAATCAAGGCTTATACAAATGGTGTTAAAAAAGCATCCGATGGAAGTAGTAAGTTAAAAGAAGGAACTGATCAATTGGAAGAAGGAACAGAGGAACTGATGAAAGCATTTGATATGGAAACATCGAATCTGACTCAGTTTTTAAAGGCAGACGATAACATTAGAATTGGGGCAGCGGCAGGTGATCAGGTTATTAATAAACTTGCTGGAATGGTAGCAGGTGTTATCATTATGATCTTATTTACCTATGTAATATCTGTTTTTGTCATTCATGAAATTGAGAAAGAAAATAGTATTATTGGAACATTGTATGCGCTTGGAGTGACAAAGAAGCAGCTTCTAAAATATTATTTGACAGTTCCGGTGATCGTAACATTTCTGGCAGGATTAGCAGGAACGATCATTGGATATAGTCCGATAGGAATTCCAATACAGATGCAGGATTGTTATGATTATTTTTCTATACCAGATTTGAGTCCAGAACTTTTAATCTATCTATTGGTGTATGGAATTGTTATGCCGCCACTTGTTGCAGTGATCGTAAACTATTTTGTTATAAGAAAGAAACTGTCAAGGCCAGCACTTTCTATGATAAGAAATGAGCAAAAGAAGAATCATATTTCAAAAGTCAAATTAGGCAATATGCCATTTCTCACAAAATTCAGGATCAGGCAGTCACTGCGTGAGGCAAGAGCCGGATTTACAGTAGTTTTTGGAATGTTTATTGCACTGTTGGTTATGATGATCGGTCTGGACTGCTATGTAATGTGTGATCATATCAGCAAAGAAAATAAGAAAGATACAAAATTTGAATATATGTATACGTATAAATATCCGGATAAAAAAGTACCAAAAGGCGGAGATGCATGCTTTGTAAAAGGGTTGCATAAAGAAATATGGGGATATGATCTTGAAATTTCCCTGATCGGTATAGAAAATGATAATCCATATTTCAGTCAGGATAAAGATCTTCCAAACGCAAAGAACAAAGTTGTTATTTCATCTGCAATGGCACAGAAATATAATCTGAAAAAAGGCGATTCGATCATACTGTCTGACGAGGAAAATGAAATGGATTACGCATTTCAGGTAGCAGATATCACACAATATTCCTCTGGATTGTACGCATTTATGGATATCAACAGCATGAGGAATCTTTTTCAGACATCATCAGATTATTACAATATGGTTGTATCAAAGAAGAAACTATCGATTGACTCTGGGAAACTATATGCAACGACAAGTAAAAAGGCAATTGAGGAGAGTTCAGATGTATTTATCAATATGATGATTCCAATGATGGGAATGATCGTTGGCCTTTCTGTTATCATCTTTGCAATAGTCATGTATTTAATGATCAAGGTAATGGTTGATCGTTCTGCACAAAATATTGCGTTGATGAAAGTATTTGGGTATCGGAAGAAAGAGATTAAGAAGCTTTATCTTGATGGGAATTTCTATATGATCGCAGTTGGAGCACTGATCAGTGTTCCATTATCTAAGAAATTAATGGATGCGATGTATCCAGTTATGGTTTCCAATATAGCTTGTAGTATGAATTTAAGTTTCACATGGCAATTATATGCATTGGTTTATGTAGGAATTGTAATTACATATCTGATAATTAACAAGCTGTTAGTGCGTAAGATTTACAAAGTTGGACTTTCTGATGCATTAAAGAATCGTGAGTAAGATTAAAAGAAATAATCAGCCTTTGCCATATAAAATAAACTATTGTATAATGATACAAAAAGACTAAAGAAGGAAGAGACCATGACATTACAACAGCTAAGATATGTCGTAACAATTGCGGAGATTGGAACGATCAGCAAGGCAGCAGAAGAACTCTTTGTATCACAGCCAAGTCTTACCAAAGCTCTAAAAGAACTGGAAAAAGAGATGCAGATCACGATCTTCGACCGCACGAACAAGGGAATTCATGTATCCAGAGAAGGAGAGATCTTCCTTGGATATGCAAGACAGGTATTGGAGCAGGCGGCATTGATCGAAGAGAAATATAAACATAAAAGTGGTGGGAAACAGGAATTTTGCATTTCAACACAGCATTATTCTTTTGCAGTCAATGCATTTGTAGACTTGATCAAAGAATATGGAAGCGAGAATTACGATTTCAGTCTGAGAGAAACTCAGACTTATGAGATCATCGATGATGTAGCCAGAATGAAAAGTGAGATCGGTATTTTATATCTCAATGAATTTAACGCATCGGTCCTTGAGAAGATCATGAAAGCAAATGATCTCAAATTCACAGAACTATTTGTTGCAAGACCACATATTTTTATCTGTGACAAGAACCCGCTGGCACAGAAAGATCAGGTTACAATGGAAGATCTCAAAGAGTATCCGTATCTGTCATTTGAGCAGGGGGAACATAATTCTTTCTATTATTCTGAAGAGATGTTCAGTACAGAAGTGCGTTCAAAGAACATTCGAGTGAGAGACAGGGCAACTCTGTTTAACTTGCTGATCGGATTAAATGGATATACGATCAGCAGCGGTGTGATCGATAAGGAATTAAATGGAGAGAATATTATTGCAGTTCCGCTTGCAGAAGAAGGCGAGATGCATATTGGGTATGTGACACATAAGAAGACGAAACCTAGCAGATTAGGGGCGATTTACTTGGAAGCGTTGAAGAGGCATGCACAATAATTTTATATACGTTTAAAGAAAGGTCATAACTGTATCATGGTAGAGATACAGGTTGTGACCTTTTGTGATTTTATGGTATAATTTTCACATAAAAAGGAAAATATATGGACCTTCGACAGCAAAGGAGAACTGCTTCTTACAATCATGAGTTCCCTTGCACAGGAAGAAAGCCGTTCTATTTCAGAGAATGTTACATGGGGTCAGAGAAAACGTTTTGCAAAAGTCATACACAGTGGATTTTCTTACCAAAAAGACGAAAATAAATGAAGGAGAAGTTCCGCAGTATTATGTAGAAAATAACCATCCTGCAATCATAGAGCCTGAACTGTTTGATTTGGTGCAGACTGAAATACAGTGAAGAGGCAAAGGAAATGCAATAACAAGTTCAGGCATAAGACAAGATGCTCGACTACACATTTGTAGCGGAAAATGCCAGAGTTGCACAGAACCAAGATGAATACAATAAAAGACATAATTCTTTGGTGGAGCGATATGATAAATTGAAGAAAGAATACGACACAGTCTGTGCTGCGATATCTGAAAAAGATGCGAAGTATGAACAGATGGGCAGATTCATCACGGTTCTTAAAGATCAATCGGAATTCATAAGCGAATTTGATGAGGCACTTTGGAGCAGCATGGTTGAAAAGATAGTTGTGGAAAGCAAGGATGATGTGATGGTGGTGTTCAAGGACGGCACTGAAATAAAAGCAGAAGGATTTAGCAGTTATGGCACTCAGGAGTTTGTCCAGGGTGTTTTTTATTTGTATTTGTAGAGCTGTAATAATTCTGTAATTGAATAAATGGCTGTTATGTGTTAAAATAAATTATCTTATTTGTGCAATAAATTCATAATCATGAGGAGAGTGAATATGCTAAAAAATAATATAGAAGTAGATGTAAAAGTTAAGTGTATAGAGAATGGAATCACGCAGGCTCAGCTTGCAGAGAAATCTGATACATCTAGTCCATATGTTAATCGAATTATTAAGAAACGTGATGGTGTCGTTAACAAGACCTTCATTCGTATGATGGAAGAACTCGGCTATGATGTTGAACTTACTTATGTAGAAAGAACGGAGGGCTAATATGTATTACGATACCTTAAATTCTGAACAACAGGTTTCTTATCTAATTAAACCTATTATCGAAGTTTTGCAGGAAGCAGGGGGTCAATTAGAACGCTCTGAAATAAGAGATAGAATTAGTGAAAAAGACGAATATATTGCTGAATTTGAGCAGAAAATTTACACATCCATTAAGACTGGAAACCAATATAAAAAATTTGATTTCAAGTTCAATTTTGCTCTTAAAGAATTAAGCTATGTTGGATATCTCATGTATGAAAAGTATAAACCTCTTGTTACTTTAACAGCAAAAGGGGCGGCTATAGATTTAGATGCTTTTGATGTTAAATCAGAAGTACGAGAAAAAGCAGCAGTTTATTGGGAAGAAAAAGCAGCAAAAAATAAAGACAAAAAAGCAAATACAGCAGATGAGATTGAAGAGGACAACAAGTTCGATGGAGATGATGTTCTTGACGATGTGAAGGTAAAACTTCAAAGTGCTATTGCGAATATGTCACCTAAAAAGTTTGAGCAGTTCTCCAGAGCTTTACTTACAAAAATGGGAATACAGTTCACAGATAAAGGAGTAAAGATTTCAAATGATGGAGGCATTGATGGCTATGGATACCATACAGATGATGACGATTTCAGAACAACTCGTGTGGTAATTCAATGTAAGCGATATAATACTGCTCCTGTAAGTGAACCAGATATCAATCAGTTCTTAGGTGCTATGAATAAGTTTCAGGCTGATTATGGTGTGTTTATTACGAATAGCAGATTTACAAACGCTGCTAGAATTGCTGCAAGAGAGGGAACACCCATTACACTGATTGATGGGAATGATCTCATCAGACTTGTTATAAAGTATGAGTTATTTATAACTCCAGTTACCACTTATGTATTAGATGATTTTTATGATGAGGAATAGTTGATGAAGAAAAACAATATGAGTGATAATAGCATGTCAATAATTCCATGCAATGAAGTTCATATTCTTGTGACAGAAGAAGACAAAACTGGAGAAAATATACTTGCCATGAGCGATTTCTTTGGTGGATATGTTCAGCAACTTACAGATGTGATTAGAACCAATGTGGTAACAAATTATGTTCCAAACATTCCTGTTGCTGACATTGGAATCATTGGTGAAGTTATTCAAAGAGCGGAAGTTATTTCACAAGGAGCCACACAACTGCTACCCGACTTTGATAGCCTTCCTAAAGATATTCGGCAAAAGTTAAAGGCTGGAATTTATAAGGTCGGGGAATCTAAGCAGGTAGATGGAAACTTGCGTGCAGTTATTGTTGACGAAACCGGGACAAGGGTAAAAGATGTGACACTCAAAGAAGTAAACATTAATCCTGGTACAATTGAGGCATCTAGAAGTATTACGAATCAACTTCAGATGAGACAGATTTATGCAAAATTGGATGCAATTCAAGAAATGCAGAGTTTTCAAATTGCAAGAGATCGGGACAGAGATATTAAAGTTCCGTTTCTTGATGCACGCTATTATATCCTGAAAGCGCAGGGAGAAAATTGTACAGATAAAGAAAGAGAAGAGTACCTGAAAAAGGCTGCTGACAAACTTCTCCCTGCTGTGAACAGTGTATATACAGATCTCACGACATCTACTGAGCATATGCTGAAGCTTACGAGGTTTCCGATATTTCAAAAAAAAGAGCAGATTCGAGGTTACATAGGATTCCTTTTGGAAGATCTTCAAGTGGTGACAAAGTTTGTTGGATTGAGAATGCAGGTGCTTGATTATCTTGGGGATACAGACGGAGCAAAGATTGAAATGTCACGTTACCAAAGGGTGATGACAGATTTTTTTACGAAAACTCTTCCAAACAGAGGATATTCGGCAGCTGATCTAATACATTTGAACTATCCATACAATGTGGAAAATAGAGATTGCTGGTATCAACTATCTGAAAATATAAAACCAGCATTGGAAACAAAGCAAGACAAGGAAAAGGAACATATATATTTGGTTTCCGTGGAGGAGGATGAAGATGGAGGAGAATAAAAAGTGTTGGGCATGTAAACGAATTCTTGTAGGCAATTCGAAAATGGGATTATGTCCAGACTGCATAAATAAATATGGATCCGTTGGGGCGGCCTTCGCAGCGATTGGTGTAACTGTCGGTGGTAGACAGCTTGTAAAACATAGCGGAAAAATCATTAGGGTGGCTACCAAAATAATAAAGCATTAAAGATATATTAGACATTCATGTTTGCAAACTGATAAAATTCTGAGAAAGGAGGTTTCCTTGTATGGTCGCACAAGTTAATCGTTCAATAATGCACCCTGTGCAAATCGTTCAAGGGGTTTCAAATGCACCCCGTGCATATCGTTCAATCGTACAATTGTTCGATTGTATCAATAACCTCGTGATAACCGACCCGGCAATGGGATCAGCAGGGTTCTTAATGGCAGCACATCAGTATTTACGTAAAAACCATAAAGATTTATTCTTAAATGCGGAACAAAGAAAGCATTTTAATCATGAGATGTTTTATGGGTTCGATATGGACCGAACGTTGCTTCGAATCGGAGCAATGAATATGCTGCTTCATAAATTAATGCAAGAATATTTCGGATAGAAAAGAGGTGATATTAAAATGTCAGAATTTAAACGATGGCTAATTGAACGTTTTAAAATAGAACGAAAACGATTTGACAGAACAGGAGTGTATGCTTATACGCAAAGAGCAATGGCGTACAATTCAAATAAGATTGAAGGAAGTACATTGACACCAGAACAAACAGCATCACTATTTGATAATGGAACATTACCAGTCAACGATGACTATTATCGAGCTAAAGATGTAGAGGAAATGAATGGACATTTTTTAATGTTTAATCATATGTTAGATACGTTGGAAGAAGAATTAACAGAGAATCTAATAAAACGCATGCATTATGAGTTGAAATCAGGAGTTTTTGAAGACCGAGCGAATGGGTATGCAATCGGAGATTATAAGAAACGTCCCAATATGATTGGAATGTATAAAACCGCATTGCCAAAGGATGTAGAAACAGAGATGAAACAACTTTTGGATTGGTATCATAAACAAGAAAAAAGTATGAAAACACTTGCTGAATTTCATGCAAGATATGAGTCTATTCATCCATTCCAAGACGGAAATGGACGAACAGGAAGAATGATATTGTTTCGGGAAAGCTTGAAATATGATGAGTTAAAACCATTTATTATCTTAGATGATGATCGCGGTAAGTATTTAGAAGGACTAAAAGAATATAGAGAACATCATAAAGTGGATCAATTATTAGAATTAATGCAAAAAGAAGCTGAAACATATTATCAGGAATGTCAGTATTTTATTTCATAAATCTAGAATAAAGGATGGTTGAAGGATGTTGGTATATAAAAAGGAGGGTACCAACATGGAAGAGAAAATTGTAACAATACTAAATGAGATGGCAGAGTATTTAACAGTGCCACAGATGAAAAAATTACAGGAAGTAATTCTAAGGACATTTATAAGGTAACTGCAGAACATATGCTGTCACAAACGAAAAAAGAAATCCGCAAGATAACAACAGATGAAATGAGGTCATATCTTGTGGACTATCAAAAGAGAAATAACTGTTCCAATGTTACAATTGATAACATTAGGCGGAATATCTCTAGTTTTTTTACGTGGTTGGAGGAAGAAGATTATATCTTAAAGAATCCAATGAGAAGGATTCATAAGATTAAGACAAAAATAATTGTGAAAAACGTGATCTCAGATGAAGGAATTGAACAACTTAGAGATCATTGTACACAGATTCGTGACCTTGCAATGATTGATCTCTTATATTCAACAGGTATAGGTGTAGGTGAACTTGTGAATTTGAATATTGGAGATATTGACTTTGAAGAATGAGAATGTGTTGTATACGGAAAAGGAGATAAAGAAAGAAGAGTTTATTTTGATGCAAAAGCAAAAGTACATTTAATTGAATACATAGAAAGTAGAAGAGATAAGAATCCAGCATTATTCGTTACATTGGATGCTCCGTATGACCGCTTAAAGATCAGTGGAGTAGAGATTCGATTAAGACAGTTAGGAAGAGAACTTGGATTAGAACGAATCCATCCGCATAAATTCCGAAGAATGATGGCAACGAGAGCAATTAATAAAGGAATGCCGATTGAACAGGTACAAAAGATTCTTGGACATTCACAGATTGATACAACGATGCAATATGCAATGGTAAATCAAAATAATGTAAAGGCATCCCATCAGAAATATATGGCGTAGTCAAATAAATTGAAATTCATTCTTTTAAATTTGAATTTGCAAGGGATGAGAAGAATGAGGAAAATAATAGATGAATGCTTTTTTCAGATACAAAATGGGGCAAATATTAAACAAGGTAAAGTAGATGGAGGATTTCCGAATGCGGAAGTTACAGTATAAAGCAGGAATCAACGAAAATAATATCAAAGCCTATGGTTTTGCATTTGAAGGAAAAAATGTCCTGATTTTAGATTAACATGATTATAACAAAGAAAGGTATAAAATAATGGAACAGCAGCAATCAGAAAAAAAGCACAAACGAAGAGTCAGATATAAAGGGACTCATCCAAGAAGATTTGAAGAAAAATATAAAGAATTAAATCCAGAAAAATATGGAGATACAATTCAAAAAGTCATCAGTAAAGGAAGTACACCGGCAGGAATGCACATTTCCATCTGTGTCAAAGAAATTCTTGAATTCTTTGACATCCAGCCGGGACAAAAAGGATTGGATGCAACCTTAGGATATGGCGGACATACAAGAAAAATGTTAGAAAAGTTACAGGGCAAAGGTCATATCTACGCATTAGATGTAGATCCAATCGAATCTGTAAAGACAGAGAAACGTCTGCATGACGCAGGGTTTGGAGAAGATATCTTAACGATCAAACATATTAATTTTGCCAATATTGATCAGGTAGCCGAAGAAGTCGGACCATTCGATTTCATTTTAGCCGATCTTGGCGTGTCTTCCATGCAGATTGATAATCCAGAAAGAGGATTTTCTTATAAATTTGAAGGACCATTAGATTTAAGACTGAATCCAGAAAAGGGAATTTCAGCGGCAGAGCGTTTAGAAGATATTACGAAGGCTGAATTTGAAGGGATGCTCATTGAAAATGCAGATGAGCCATATGCAAAACAGATCGCAAAAGAAACTGTTGCAACGATGAAACGAGGAAAGAAGATCAAGACAACAACGGATCTTAAAGATGTCATTGAAAGAGCATTAAACTTCTTGCCGGAAAAAGAGCGAAAAGAAGCAGTTAAAAAATCCTGCCAGAGAACATTTCAGGCTTTGCGTATTGATGTAAACAGCGAATTTGAAGTATTAGAAGAATTATTGGAGAAACTTCCAGATGCATTAGCACCAGGTGGAAAGGTTGCAATCCTTACATTCCACTCTGGAGAAGATCGACTTGTAAAACACGCGTTTAAGTATGGGAAGAAAGCAGGAATCTACAGTGATATAGCCAAAGATGTTATTCGTCCATCAAAAGAGGAATGTGCCCAGAACGGAAGAGCCAAATCAACAAAGATGCGCTGGGCGATCAAAGTTAAATAAAAATTAAAAAGAAGGGAAATATTAAAAAGAGTTATGCTTTTTAATATTTCTTTTTTTTAAAAAACTATGAAAGAAAATGCTTTAAAATGATTGACTTTGACCGAAACTGTGCTATAATGAAGAAAAAAAGGAAACGAATGATTGGTTTTGACGTTTTTTTGTTTCAAAAAAGGAGGATGACCTGTATGAGAATTACAGAGCTGTTGCAGGATGCAACGATTGATCTTGGTGTGAAGGTTAACAGCAAAGAAGAAGCAATTGATCATCTGGTTGATTTAATGGTCAAGGGCGGAAACATCACAGATCGTGAAGAATACAAGAAGGGTATTTTAGCAAGAGAAGCTAATGGAACAACTGGTATTGGAGGAGGGATCGCAATTCCTCATTCTAAGAACAAAGCAGTGACTAAGGCTGGATTAGCTTCTATGACAGTACCAGACGGAGTTAATTATGAAGCAATGGATGGAGAACCATCTGATGTATTTTTTATGATCGCAGCACCAGCAGAAGGAAGCGATGTGCATTTAGAGGCATTGTCAAGATTATCTGTAATCTTAATGGATCCAGTATTTAAGGACAGCTTATTGAAGGCAACAAGCAAGGAAGAATATCTTGCATTGATTGACAAGAAAGAAACAGAGAAATTCCCAGAAGAGGCGGCGAAAGAAGAAGAGAAACCTACTGTACAGGAAGAGAAAGTAGATGATGGAACAATCAGAGTTCTTGCAGTTACAGCATGCCCAACAGGAATTGCTCATACATTCATGGCAGCAGAATCTCTTGAGAATAAAGCAAAAGAGATGGGAATTACATTAAAAGCTGAGACAAATGGTTCGGGTGGAGCAAAGAATGTCTTAACAAAAGAAGAAATTGAAAACTGTGATGGAATCATCGTAGCAGCAGATAAGAACGTTGAGATGGCACGTTTTGATGGAAAACAGGTTCTTCAGACAAAAGTAGCGGACGGAATTAATAAACCAGAAGAACTGATCCAGACAATTTTAGATAAGAAAGCGCCAACATATCATCATTCAGGAGCAACAGCACAAGAAGATAGTGCAGAAGGTGAAAGCATTGGACGTCAGATTTATAAACATCTGATGAATGGTGTATCTCATATGCTGCCATTTGTAATTGGTGGAGGTATCCTGATCGCTCTTGCATTCTTAGTAGATAATCAGGCGATCAACCCAGCAAACTTCGGTAAGAATACACCACTTGCAGCCTTACTAAAGACGATCGGTGAACAGGCATTTGGATTTATGCTTCCAATCTTAGCTGGATTTATTGCAATGAGTATTGCAGACCGACCAGGATTAGCAGTAGGTTTCGTTGGTGGAGCTTTAGCGAATGGTGGTTATACATTTGCCAATATCATGGCATATGATTCTGCTAAGGCTGTTTCCTCTGGATTTATCGGAGCATTATTTGCAGGTTTCGTTGGTGGATATATCATGGTTTTATTAAGAAAACTGTTTGATAAATTACCAAGTGCATTAGAAGGGTTAAAACCAATCTTACTATTCCCAGTTTGTGGTATTTTAATTATGGGTGTTGTGATGATCGCGGTTAATCCGGTTGTTGGAGCGATTAATACAGGACTGAATAACTTCCTATCATCTATGAGTGGAACAAGTTCTATCCTTTTAGGAGCAGTCCTTGGAGCAATGATGTCCATCGATATGGGTGGTCCATTTAATAAAGCAGCGTATGTATTTGGTACAGCACAGTTAACAGTAGCCAATGCAGGACCAGAACAGTATGCGATCATGGCAGCTGTTATGGCTGGAGGAATGGTACCACCACTTGCGATCGCACTTTGTACAACGTTCTTCAAGAATCGTTTTACAGAGAGTGAAAGAAAATCTGGTGTTGTAAACTACATCATGGGATTATCATTTATTACAGAAGGAGCTATCCCATTTGCAGCAGGAGATCCAATCCATATCCTGCCACCATGTATTGTAGGATCTGCAGTAGCAGGTGCATTATCCATGGCATTTAAATGTGGACTTCCAGCACCACACGGTGGAATCTTTGTTATTGGAGTTATCACGAATCCAGTACAGTACTTAATTTCTGTAGCAGTTGGTGCAGTTATTGGAATGATTGTTATGTCATTTACAAAGAAACCATTAAATAAATAAGATTGTAAATAACCATTTACAATAAATTAATTCCTCATATTTTCATAAGTAATATTTATAATAAGTAAACAGAGATTGTGAAATTTTGCAATCTCTGTTTGCTATTTTGATAAAACAATGATATACTAGATAAGATTTTAGGAATCAAAGACAGTTCATTCGTACCATCCTGTCTATAAACAAAACTAGGACTGAGAAGAAGATTTTCAGGATACAGGTACGCGTGCTTGTATCCTTTTTTGATTGTAAATATATGTAGAAGGGAAAGAAGAAAATGTATCAGTTAACAACACATGCATCCTTTGATTCAGCTCATTTTTTATCGGGTTATGAAGGAAAATGCAGCAATATCCACGGTCACCGTTGGAAATTAGAAGTTACCGTACAAAGTGAAACATTAGAACAGACAGGGCAGATTCGAGGAATGGTTGTCGATTTTGGACAGTTAAAAGATGATATTAAAAAATTAGCAGATGAGTTTGATCATAGTCTGATCATAGAAGATGGAACATTGAAAGAGAAGACAGTAGAAGCATTGAAAGAGGAAAATTTCAAAATGATCTTCGTAGATTTTCGCCCAACTGCAGAGAGTTTTGCAAAATATTTTTATGATAGAGTGAAAGAAATCGGATATGATGTCAAGTTAGCGAAAGTTTATGAGACACCAAACAATATGGCAGCATATGGGGAGTAAATGAGATGGAAACATTTAAAGTAGTCGAAACCTTTGTAAGTATTAACGGAGAAGGAAAGAAAGCCGGCCGTCTTGCTATGTTTATCCGACTGAAAGGATGTAACTTAAACTGCTCTTACTGCGACACAACATGGGCCAATAAAAGAGATGCAAGATGTGAATTATTGACGGCACCGCAAATTGTAGAAAGAATCAAAGAAGCAGGAGTCGAACTTGTTACATTAACAGGTGGAGAGCCTCTTCTTGACGAAAATGTGTCAGAATTGATCGGAAGTATCTTGATGATGCCAAAAGTTGAGATTGAGATTGAGACAAATGGAAGTGTACCGATCAGATATTATAAAGAAAGAGACAACAGACTGACAATGACAATGGATTACAAACTTCCATCCAGTAATATGGAAGAGAATATGTGCCTTGAAAATATGGAATATTTAAAACCATGGGATGTTGTTAAATTTGTTATTGGAAGCAGGGAAGATTTAAACAGGGCAAAAGAAATCATTGAAAGATTCAGCCTTTGTGAAAAAGCAATCGTATACTTCAGTCCTGTATTTGGTAAGATCGAACCAGAAGAAATCGTTGAATTTATGAAAGAAAACAAGCTTAACAAAGTCAGGTTCCAGATTCAGATCCATAAAGTTGTATGGGATCCTGACAAGACAGGCGTTTAGGAGGAAATACTATGGCAATCGATAAAGAAGCGATCAAGGAACATGTAAGAGGTATTCTTGTTGCACTTGGAGATGATCCAAATCGTGAAGGGTTAAAAGAAACACCAGATCGTGTAGCAAAAATGTATGAAGAAGTCTTTGAAGGAATGAATTACAGCAATCATGAGATTGCACAGATGTTTTCAAAGACATTTGAAGATGATCTAAGTGTCAAAGATCATAAAGATATGGTGATCGTAAAAGATATTGATATTTTTAGTTATTGTGAGCATCATATGGCATTAATGTATGATATGAAAGTCTCTGTGGCATATTTGCCAAAAGACAAGGTATTAGGACTTAGTAAGATCGCAAGAATCTGTGATATGGTTGGAAAACGTTTACAGCTTCAGGAAAGGATCGGAAGTGATATCGCAGAAATTATCATGGAAGTTTCAGGAAGTGAAGATGTAGCTGTTTATATTGAAGGATGTCATAGCTGCATGAGTGCAAGAGGAATCAAAAAACAAAATGCCAAGACAGTGACAACAACACTTCGAGGAGCATTTGACACAGATTCCACATTAAAATGGCATTTCATGATGCAGGCAGGAAAATAAGAAAAGGAGAGAAGCAAAATGGCAAAACCAAACAAGGCCGTTGTTGTATTCAGCGGTGGACAAGACAGCACAACATGCCTTTTCTGGGCAAAGAAGAAATATGATGAAGTGATCGCGCTTTCATTTAACTATGGACAGAGACATTCAAAGGAACTCGAATGTGCAAAGAAAATTTGTAAAGAACACGGTGTAGAACATCATATTCTGGATATGGGACTGTTAAATCAGTTAGCACCAAACTCTCTTACCAGAGTGGATATGGAAGTGGATCATGAAGCACCAGAAGAAGGAACACCAAATTCATTTGTTGATGGAAGGAATATGTTATTCTTAACATTTGCAGCTGTTTTTGCAAAACAAAGAGATATTCATGTGTTAGTAACGGGTGTTTCCCAGAGTGATTTCAGTGGATATCCAGATTGCCGCCATGTTTTTATCTCATCTTTAGAAACAACATTAACACTTGCCATGGATTATGAGTTTGAAGTGATCACACCATTGATGTGGATTGACAAGAAACAGACATGGGAGATGGCTGATAAATTAGGCGTCTTTGATATTGTAAGAAATGAAACTCTAACATGTTATAATGGAGTGATGGGTGATGGATGCGGAGAATGCCCAGCATGTAAGTTGAGAAGACATGGATTAGAGGAATATTTAAAAGTTCGTGATCATAAATAAGAATATACGAAAGAGAAAAGGATCTTGCGATGGTACAAGGTTCTTTTTTCTGTTTATACGTATGAATAATGAGAGTGTCAAAAGTATAAATAATAAAAAGCTGTAAGAAAAGTATTGATAAAATTTTAACAATGATGTACAATGTATTTGTAGCGAAACAATCGATTGAAATCGGATATTCAAATGTTGGATATATAAGAAAAGGTTCAATTTCGGTCATCCAGGTAAAGGAGATGTTAGTTATGGCAAGATTTACATTACCAAGAGATTTATACTTCGGAGGAAACGCATTAGAGACACTAAAAACAATCAAAGGAAGCAAAGCAGTATTGTGCCTAGGTGGCGGGTCCATGAAACGTTTTGGATTTGTTGACAAGGTCGTTGAATATTTGAAGGAAGCAGGAATTGAGACAAAACTGATCGAAGGAATCGAACCAGATCCATCCGTAGAGACGGTTATGAAAGGTGCCAAAGTGATGCAGGAATTTGAACCAGACCTGATCATTGCAATGGGTGGGGGATCACCAATCGATGCAGCAAAGGCAATGTGGGTATTTTATGAGCATCCAGAGATAACTTTTGATGATATCAAAGATCCATTTACAATCCCACCACTTCGTAACAAAGCAACCTTTATCGCAATTCCATCAACCTCAGGAACAGCAACAGAGGTAACAGCATTCTCAGTGATCACAGATTACAGCACAGGAATTAAATACCCACTGGCTGATTTCGAGATTACACCAGATGTAGCGATCGTAGATCCATCATTGGCAGAGACAATGCCACAGACATTAACGGCACATACAGGAATGGATGCCTTAACCCATGCAATTGAAGCATATGTTGCAGGATTACATTCTCCATTCTCAGACCCATTAGCGATCCATGCGATCGAGATGATCTTTGACAACCTAAAAGCATCCTATGAAGGAGACATGCAGGCAAGAGGAAATATGCATATCGCACAGTGTTTAGCAGGAATGGCGTTCTCCAACGCGTTGCTTGGAATCGTACATTCCTTGGCACATAAGACAGGAGCAGTCTTTAATACAGGACATATCCCTCATGGATGTGCAAATGCAATCTATCTTCCATATGTCATTCAATACAATGCCAAAGTTTGTGAAGACAGATTTGCAATGATTGCGAGAAAATTAGGACTTCCTGGAGTTACAGATAAAGCATTGACTTTATCACTGATCAAAGCAGTGGAAGATCTGAGAGCAAGTCTTCATATTGTATCGAATCTGAAAGATTTTGGCGTGAATGAAGAAGAATTCCTTGAGAAGAAACATATGATCGCAGAGAGAGCGGTTGGGGATGCTTGTACGGGATCTAATCCTCGTGAGACATCTGTTGAGGATATGGAGAAGATATTGGAATGTATCTATTATGGTAAGGATGTGACATTCTAAAAATTTAATTGTATAACGGAAATATATTGAGTATTCATAAAAACATAAAGAAAGATAGAGGTACGAAAAACGAATTCCATTGACGGATTTTTATCGTTTTGTACCTCTATCTTTCTTTATGTTTTTGCAAATACTCAATACATTTCTGTTATACTAATTAAAATTTCTGAAACGACCGTAATTCTTTCACAGCAAATGTTATTGCACATACCGCCGCAAATCCATCTGCAATCGGTGCTGAGAACATAACTCCCTCAATTCCAAAGAAGATTGGAATGATCATCAAAGGCAGCAAGAAGATAACCTGTCTGGTCAATGAAAGAAAAATACCACGATTTGCCTTTCCGATCGCCGTAAAGAAGTTTGCAGTAATTGGCTGTAATCCATTAATAAAGGTACAAAACAAGAAGATTCTAAAAAACTTCTCAGCAAAACGGAAATATGCTTCACTTTCAGAACCAAAGATTCCAATGATCTGTCGTGGGAACAGCTGGAAGCAGATAAAAGAAACTGTGCTGATGATCGTTGCAGAAATCGCAGCTTTCAAATAAGCCTCACGGACACGGTCTAGCTTTCTTGCACCATAGTTATAACTGATAATTGGCTGTAATCCTTGAGAAATACCAATATTAATTGCAAAAAAGATCATATTGATCTTCGTAATAATTCCGGCACATGCCAATGGAATATCGCTTCCGTAAGAAGATTTTGCGCCATAACGGATCAAAACATTGTTCATAACAATCTGTACGACCATCATAGAAACCTGATTAAAGAATGGCGCCATACCAAGAGAAACAATTCTTCCTATATAATGAGGATGTGGTCTTAACTTTTCTTTTGTAAGTTTTACTGTTTTAAATTTTTTTAAATATAAAATAACCATGATTCCAGATACGACCTGTCCGATCACGGTTGCCCAAGCAGCACCAGCAATTCCCATGTGGAAACCAAAGATCAAGGTTGGATCAAGAATTGTATTGATGATCGCACCAGTTAAAGTGCAGGCCATGGAAAACTTTGGACTTCCGTCAGCACGAACAAGGTTCGTACCGCCTGTTGTTAAGATTAAAAATGGAAATCCAAGAGATGTGATACCTGTATAGATCAAAGAATAATCTAAAACACCGGATGTTGCACCAAATAAGATCATCATTGGTTTTAAAAATAATCTTGTTATGATACAAAGGATCACACCAAGTGAAAAAAGCATTGTGATCGCATTTCCAGCGAAGGAAGCAGCCTCCTCTTTTTCTTGTTGGCCCATGCAAAGGTTAAAGTTTGCAGCCCCGCCGATTCCACACATCAAGGCGATGGCAGTACAGGTAATAACTAAAGGAAAGGCAACATTTGTTGCTGCATTCCCAAGCATTCCAACACTTCGTCCAATGAAAAACTGGTCTACCATATTATATAAGGCACTTACGACCATAGCGATAATACTAGGAATAGCGAAACGAAGAAGCAAACTTGATATCTTCTCGGTACCGAGCGGATTTGTCTTTTGTTCGTTCATAATAAATAAAACCTCTTCTTTCTAAAATATATATAAAAGATTGTCGAAACGATCGAAAATGGTCGAAACGGACGTTATCTAGTATAGTATAAATGACAAAATAGTACAACTTTTTTAAAAAACTTTTTGAGAAATTGGACTTAGTAAACGAGAAAATAAGAGATAATTCAATATATTATCAGAAAACAAATACATAAATCATTAAGAAATCTAATTATCAGACAACTTAAGAAAATTCATACTTTACAACTAGGAAAAATTTCGGTATGATAAGAAAAAACACGAGACAGTACATCGAGAAAGGATGAATGGATATGAAACAGACAAATCAAATTCCTGGATTATATGATCCAAGTTTTGAGCACGATAACTGTGGTATCGGTGCCTGTGTAAATATTAAGGGAGTCAAGAATCATCAGACAGTAGATAATGCGCTGAAGATTGTTGAGACATTAGAGCACCGTGCAGGTAAAGATGCAGCAGGAGAGACAGGAGACGGTGTAGGAATCATGCTTCAGATTTCTCATAAGTTCTTTAGCAAAGCCTGTAAGGCAGCGAATATCAATATTGGAAAAGAAAGAGAATACGGAATCGGAATGTTCTTCTTCCCGAATGATGAATTGAGACTTCGTCAGGCGAAGAAGATGTTTGAGATTATCGTTGAGAAGGAAGGAATGACATTCCTTGGATGGAGAGAAGTTCCTACAACACCAACAGTTCTTGGTAAGAAAGCATTAGAATGCATGCCAAAGATCTTACAGGGATTTGTAGCAAAACCTGTGGATGTTGAAAAAGGACTTGATTTTGACCGTAAATTATATATCGCAAGAAAAGTATTTGAACAGAGTAATGAAGAATCATACGTTGTTTCATTATCCAGCAGAACGATCGTATATAAAGGTATGTTCTTAGTTGGACAGCTTCGTACATTCTTTAACGATCTTCAGGATCCAGATTATGAATCAGCGATCGCACTTGTACATTCTCGATTCAGTACTAATACGACACCAAGCTGGGAGAAAGCTCATCCATATCGTTTTATCGTACATAATGGAGAAATCAATACCATCCGTGGTAATGCTGATAAGATGCTTGCCAGAGAAGAAAATATGGAATCAGAATATCTTAAAAATGAGATGCACAAACTGATCCCAGTCGTAAACCCAAATGGATCTGACTCTGCGAGACTTGATAATACATTAGAGTTCTTAGTTATGAGCGGTATGGATCTTCCGCATGCGATCATGATCACAATCCCAGAACCATGGGAAAATAATAAAGTTATTTCTCAGGAAAAACGTGATTTCTATCAATATTATGCAACGATGATGGAACCATGGGATGGACCAGCATCTATCATTTTCACAGATGGTGATCAGGTAGGAGCAGTACTTGACCGTAATGGACTTCGTCCATCAAGATATTACATCACAGATGATGATCAGCTGATCCTGTCTTCTGAGATCGGAGTTCTTGATATCGACCCAACAAAGATCGTAGTGAAAGAAAGACTTCATCCAGGAAAGATGTTGTTAGTTGATACGATCAAAGGAGAAGTGATCGCAGATGATGTAGTGAAAGAAAAATACGCAGAGAAAGAACCATATGGTGAATGGTTAGACAGTAATCTGTTAGAATTAAAAGATTTAAAGATTCCAAATGAACCAGTTCCAACATATGGAGCAGAAGAACGCGAAAAACTGATGAAAGCATTTGGATATACTTATGAAGATATTCGTACAGCGATCCTTCCAATGGCGTTAAATGGATCTGAAGCGATCGCAGCCATGGGAAATGATACACCACTTGCGGTATTATCCAACCGTCATCAGCCATTATTTAACTATTTCAAACAGTTATTCGCACAGGTAACAAACCCTCCAATTGATGCGATCCGTGAGGAACTTGTAACATCAACAACAGTTTATGTTGGAAAAGAAGGTAATATTTTAGATGAGAAACCAGAGAACTGCCGCGTATTAAAAGTACACAATCCAATTCTTACAGATACAGATCTGTTAAAGATCAAATCTATGAATAAAAAGGGATTTGAGGTTGTAGAACTTCCTATTACATACTACAAGAATACATCTCTTGAGAAAGCTTTAGATCGCTTGTTTGTAGAGACAGACAGAGCATACAGAGATGGAGCGAATATCATTATCCTATCTGATAGAGGAGTTGATGAAAACCATGTGGCAATCCCATCTTTATTAGCAGTATCAGCAATGCATCAGTATCTGATCAAGACAAAGAGACGTACATCTGTTGCACTGATCTTAGAGAGCGGGGAACCAAGAGAAGTTCATCATTTTGCAACATTGTTAGGATATGGTGCATGTGCAGTGAACCCATATCTTGCATTACAGGGAATTAAGAAACTGATTGATGAAAATATGCTTCAGAAGGATTATTATGCAGCTGTTGAAGATTATACAAATGCGATCCTTCATGGAATCGTTAAGATCGCATCTAAGATGGGTATTTCAACATTACAGTCTTATCAGGGATCACAGATCTTTGAAGCAATTGGTATCAATTCTGATGTGATCGAAAAATATTTTACAAATACAGTCAGCAGAGTTGAAGGTATTTCCTTAAAAGACTTAGAAGCAGATGTAGATGCAAGACATGGAGCAGCGTTTGATCCATTAGGATTAGAAAATGATCTGACACTGGAAAGTGCAGGAAGTCACAAATATAGAAGTGGAAAAGAACAGCATCTTTATAATCCACAGACGATCCATACACTTCAGGTTGCAACAAGAACAGGAAGCTATGATCTGTTTAAACAATATACCGATATGATCGATAAGGAATTAGAACCAGGAAACTTAAGAGGTTTAATGGAATTTAACTATCCAGAAAAGGGTATTCCAATTGAGAAAGTAGAAAGCGTTGATTCTATCGTTAAACGTTTCAAGACAGGAGCGATGTCTTATGGATCTATTTCTGGAGAAGCACATGAGACACTGGCAATTGCCATGAATAAATTAGGTGGTAAATCAAACAGTGGTGAAGGTGGAGAAAGACCTGAGAGATTAAAAGTCGGAAGAGATGGATTAAACCGTTGTTCAGCGATCAAACAGGTTGCATCTGGACGATTCGGAGTAACAAGTGAATATTTAGTAAGTGCAAAAGAGATTCAGATTAAGATGGCACAGGGAGCAAAACCAGGAGAAGGTGGACATCTTCCAGGTAAGAAGGTTTACCCATGGATTGCGAAAACTCGTCATTCAACAGCCGGTGTAAGCTTGATTTCCCCACCACCTCATCATGATATTTACTCTATCGAGGACTTGGCACAGTTAATTTATGACTGTAAGAATGCAAACAGAGATGCAAGAATTTCTGTAAAACTTGTATCTGAAGCAGGAGTCGGAACAGTTGCATCTGGTGTAGCGAAAGCCGGAGCACAGGTTATTTTGATTTCTGGTTATGATGGTGGTACAGGAGCTGCTCCTAAAAACTCTATCTACAATGCAGGACTTCCTTGGGAGCTTGGACTTGCAGAAGCACATCAGAATCTGATCATGAATGATCTTCGTAATAAAGTTATCGTTGAGACGGATGGTAAGTTAATGAGTGGACGTGATGTGGCGATCGCAGCAATGCTTGGAGCGGAAGAATTTGGCTTTGCAACAGCACCACTTGTAACACTTGGATGTGTTATGATGAGAGTATGTAACTTAGATACATGCCCAGTCGGAGTTGCAACACAGAATCCAGAACTTCGTAAAAAATTCGCAGGAAAACCTGAATATGTTATAAACTTCATGAAGTTTATTGCTCAGGAATTAAGAGAATACATGGCGAAATTAGGAGTAGCTACAGTTGATGAATTAGTCGGACGTACAGACTTATTAAAACCAAATGCAAAAGCGGCTGAAAAACATGTAGATCTTTCAAGGATTCTTGGATATAAATATGATCCAGCACAGAAGATGGATTACAACCACAAGAATGTATATGATTTCAAACTGGAGCAGACAGCAGATATGAAAGTGCTGATGAAAGAATTAATGCCGGCACTCGAAAAGAAACAGAAGAAGAGCATTCAGCTTGATGTTACAAATATTGACCGTACTTTCGGAACGATCTTTGGATCAGAGATCACAAAGCACTGGGGTGAACAGGCATTAGAAGATGACACATATGTTGTAAAATGTAACGGAGCTGGTGGACAGAGTTTCGGAGCTTTCATTCCAAAAGGTCTGACATTACAGTTAGTCGGAGACAGCAATGACTACTTCGGAAAGGGACTTTCTGGTGGTAAATTAATCCTTTGCCCTCCAACAGGAATCAAATTCAAAGCAGAAGATAACATCATCGTAGGTAACGTTGCATTATACGGAGCTACAAGCGGTAAAGCATTTATCAATGGTGTTGCTGGAGAACGTTTTTGTGTCAGAAACTCAGGAGCTACAGCGGTCGTTGAGGGTGTTGGAGATCACGGATGTGAATATATGACAGGTGGTCGTGTTCTTGTTCTTGGACCAACAGGAAAGAACTTTGCAGCTGGTATGAGTGGTGGAGTTGCTTATGTATTAGATGAAGACAGTAAGTTATATAAGAACTTAAATAAAGAAATGGTTTCAGTAGAAACTGTAACATCCAAATATGACGTTATTGAATTAAAAGATATGTTAAAAGAACATGTTGCATATACAAATTCCGAAAAAGGAAAAGAAATTCTAAAAGACTTTGAACAGTATCTGCCTAAATTTAAGAAGATCATGCCAAATGATTACAAAGCAATGTTAAATCTGATCGTTCAGATGGAAGAACGTGGATTAAGCAGTGAACAGGCAAAGATGGAAGCATTTAATATCAAGGCAAATGCAGGAAAATAGGAGGAAATTATGGGAAAACCAACTGGATTTTTAGATTATGAAAGAGAAGACGCCCGTGCAGAATCTCCGAAAGAACGAATCAAACATTTTAACGAATTTCATATTCCTCTTTCAAGAGAAGAACAGCAGAAACAGGGTGCAAGATGTATGGACTGTGGAGTACCATTCTGTCAGTCAGGAAAAGTATTATTAAATGGAATGGCATCTGGTTGCCCACTTAACAACTTGGTGCCAGAGTGGAATGACTTGATCTATACAGGAAACTGGGAACAGGCATACTTAAGACTTAAGAAAACAAATCCATTTCCAGAGTTTACCGGACGTGTATGTCCGGCACTCTGTGAGAATGCCTGTACATGTGGATTAAATGGGAATCCTGTATGTTCCAAACAAAATGAATTAAGTATCATTGAGTATGGATACAAACATGGATTAGCTAAAGCCAGACCACCAAAATTCCGTACAGGAAAGAAAGTTGCAGTGATCGGTTCTGGACCTTCTGGATTATCTGCAGCCAAC